>Ga0207696_1000058_pt1 | contig 248495 bp, 227 predicted proteins | sample KBSS54metaG_FD_184403 | JGI IMG/M metagenome (GOLD analysis project Ga0207696, IMG submission 184403) | Switchgrass rhizosphere microbial communities from Kellogg Biological Station, Michigan, USA - KBS S5-4 metaG (SPAdes) (version 2) | ecosystem: Host-associated > Plants > Roots > Rhizosphere... | reverse complement strand
AATACGGTATTAAACTGCACCCATATTTCTGCCGGGATCCAACCTGCCGTCAATAATTTCACCGTGCCTTCGAATCCAGGTAATACGGTGTGATACAACACCACCAGTAATATGCAGGCTCCCTTGAGGGTATTTATCCATGCGATATCTTCTTTCCTGGCGTTATTCATATGATGACTCCCGCTGCTGTTGCTGTGTAGGTCTTAAAGAAGAAGGATGAGGAAATAAGCGTTGTAGCATTTATGATTATTAAACGATTATTCAACAGGCAGGGCGGGCATGATGTAGCGAAAGTCCTAAATGTTTTTTTGTGGTCCTGATATAACAATACTTTACACATCCAGACAAAAATAGAACCCTGAGCAGGCTAAGGAAATTTGTCTTAATTTGAGTCACTAAAAGAGGATTAAGTAAAATAAGTGTGATCGGTGTCGCGCAGGTAAATTAAGAACAATCCCCCCTTTCTTATGCCAGATTAAATTCAAATTCTAAATGTAGATTTATTTAATGTGGCAAATGGATAAGCAGCGATATTAGCGTTGTGCTAAGCGATTTATTACCGCGCATTCCGTAGCGGCGTGATTTATCGCGCAATGAATTGCGCCGCTACGGAATGTGCGGCGCGTGATCAACAAAGTTATTGCAGCGGTGCGCTTTTGCTTTCGAGCGCAGGTTTGCTCAGCAGGCGCGGATAGAGAAACAGCATGCGGCCCGGACCACGGTTGAGCAGCGTCCACACCAACAACGAAATACTGGTACACAACGCAACGCCGATAATTGGCATCAGTAGCGCCCATGCCCAGCTAAAGACGGTATGGTCAAACCAACCATAATGCACCGCCAGCACAATCGCACTCAGCCCCAGCAGCTCAATAAAGATACGGTGCAGCACGTAGATTTGCAGCGTGTTACGGCCAATCCAGTTAAGCCACGCCATATTGAAATGTTCATTGAGCAAGCGGCACAGCACAATGCCAAACACGATGGTCAGCAAGCTGTAGAACGGATTCTTATAGATGCCGCCGACATGGTGCAGTAGGCCAATCAGCGCAATGCCGCCCAGCATCAACCAGTGCTGACGCTTCAGTTCGCTCAACTCGATCAACGCCTGGCTGAAGAACACGCCGAGCAGGAAATAGAGATAGTTCTGCGCCACGCTGGCGGGTCCCCAGCCGGGAATCAGGCTAAACTGCGCGGCGTAAGTCGCGACAATCGCCAGCGCCATCAAGGCCATCTTCTGTTTGTGGAACAGCTTGGTGAACAGGAAGAATCCGGCCAGCGCGTAGAGGTACCACAGGCTCGTCATCGAGGTCATCAGCAGCTTAACGAACTCAAACGGCGTGTCCGCATAGGCGGCGTTTTTAGTGCTGGAGAGCCGCTCCCCGAGGTGGGTGGAGATGTAGTGAATGCTCAGCCACTGAATGACGCCCCACAGCAGGTAGAGATAGACGATGTTGCTGAACTTTTTGGTGAACACCTCTTTCCAGCTCTTTTTGGTGATTGAACTGGCAGCCAGCAAACCGGAGACAAAAAAGAAGGCCGGCATGCGCAGCGGCGACAGATAGGTGTTAAACGCCACCCACCAGTGCGCTGGCAGCAGCCCAGCAGTAAGATGATGCAGCGAAGGCGCGAACGTGGTGATGATGGAGTGGTGTAATACCACCATCAAAATGCAGCCCCCTTTGAGCGTGTTGATCCAGAGGACCTCTTTCCTGGCAGTTGTCATTGCTATGTCCTAATTGCGCCATGAATTTGTAAAGAATTATTTATATTTACAGAGATGTCTCAATCGGGACTTTCCTAATAAGAAACCACCCTAATTCGAGTAGGATACTGGTGAAATTTAATCGTTAAAATTCAGTGATTTATTAAAGTCAAGCGAATTGACTTTAGGAAAATACTGAGAAGAAAAATACCGGGAGAGAGAAGAAAAGCGTCGCCCTTATCAGGCGACGCTGGGGATTATTGGTTAAGAAACTTGTCGAGAAATTGCCGGGTACGCGCCTGCTGCGGATTGCTGAACAGCGCTTTTGCTGCGCCCTGCTCCACGATGCGTCCCTGATCCATAAAGATGGCGCGATCCGCGACGTCGCGCGCAAAGCTCATCTCATGGGTGACGATCACCATGGTGCGTTTCTCCTGCGCCAGCGCGCGAATGGTGTTGAGCACCTCGCCCACCAGCTCAGGATCAAGCGCCGAGGTCGGCTCATCAAACAGAATCACTTCCGGACGCATCGCCAGCGCGCGAGCAATCGCCACACGCTGTTGCTGTCCGCCGGAGAGACGACGTGGAAAACTCTCTTCCTTGCCGTGCAATCCCACTTTCTCCAGCAAACTGCGCGCACGTGCGATGGCTTCCGCCTTCGGCTCGCCCTTCACGATCACCGGCCCTTCAATGATGTTCTCCAGCACCGAGCGGTGCGGGAACAGATTGAAGTTCTGGAACACAAAGCCAACCTGCTGACGCAACTGGCGCACCAGCTGCTTCTGCTTATTGAGGCCGAGCGCCGCATCAATGGCAATATCGCCAACTTTAATACGTCCGCTTTCCGGCACTTCCAGCAAATTGATACTGCGCAGCAGCGTAGTTTTACCGGAGCCGCTTGGCCCGATAATGGCCACCACTTCGCCTGGTGCCACGTCGAGATCGATGCCGTGCAGCACCGTCTGGCCGTGAAACTGCTTCACCAGCTGACGGACTTCAATTGCACTCATTTGCCCTCCCGATCCTGTCGATTCACATGCGCTTCCAGGCGATTTTGCAACGCCGACAGCACGGTCGCCATCACCCAGTAAATCAGCGAGGCCGCCAGATACATGGTGAACACTTCCAGCGTACGTGAGGTGATCAGCTGCGCCTGACGGAACAGCTCCGGCACCTGAATGGTGGCGGCCAGCGAGGTATCTTTCACCAGGCTGATAAAGCTGTTGCCCAGCGGCGGCAGCGCGGTGCGCGCGGCCTGCGGCAGGATCACGCGACGCAGCGTCTGCCACGGCGTCATGCCGATGCTGGCAGCGGCTTCCCACTGCCCGCGCTCAATCGCGGCAATCGCACCACGCAGCGATTCAGAGGCGTAAGCGGCGGTATTCAGCGACAGACCTATCATCGCCGAGGGAATCGGATCCAGCTCGATACCAAACTGCGGCAGACCGTAATAGATCATAAACAGTTGGGCGATGAGCGGCGTGCCACGGAAAATCGACACGTAGATGCGTGCCAGCCAGTTGATCGGCCAGAAGTGTGACAGGCGCATCAGCGCCAGCACGAAGCCGAGTATCAGGCCGAAGAACATCCCGCCGATACTCAGCTGCAGCGTGAACAGCGCGCCTTTTAGTAAAAATGGTGCTGAATCCAGCACCAGTTGTAAGCTTTCCTGCATTATTTAGTGACGTCCGCGCCGAACCATTTTTCAGACAGTTTGCTCAGCGAGCCATCTTTCTGCATGTCCGCGATGGCGGAGTCGATCGCTTTCAGCAGATCGTCGTTGCCTTTACGCAGCGCCACGCCCGATTCCAGACGGGAGAAGGCCGGGCCCGCTACCGCCATGGTGTCGCCGGTTTTCTTCACCAGATCCAGCGCCGCCAGGCGATCAACCAGAATGGCGTCTAAACGGCCTGAACGCAGATCCTGATACTTGGTTGGGTCATCATCATAGGTACGCACATCGGCTTTCGGCACGTTATCCTTCAGCCACTGCTCGTAGTTGGAGCCGAGACCGACGCCGACTTTCTTGCCGGCCAGATCGTCTGGCTTGGTGACGGTCGCTGCGTTTTTCTTCAGCGTCAGCGCCTGCACGCCAGAAATGGTGTACGGCGTAGAGAAGTCATACTTTTTCTTGCGCTCAGGGGAAATGGTGACCTGATTGATCACTACGTCGATGCGTTTGGAATCCAGCGACGCCAGCATGCCGTCCCATTTGGTCGGACGCAGATCGGCTTTCACGCCAAGGTGTTGAGCCAGCGCCTGCGCGAACTCCACTTCGAAGCCGGTCAACTGGCCTTTTTCATCCTGGAAGCTGAACGGCGGATAAGTGCCTTCCAGACCGACGCGCAGCTCGCCTTTACTCTTTACTTTTACCAGCAAATCTTCAGCGGCAAAGGATTTAACGTTAACGCCCGCGACCAGCGCGACCGCCATCATGCCCATCACCATTTGGCGACGAATTGGAGAGAAAGTCATGTTTACCCCATTTATTGTGATGTGTTGTTGTGTGCTTAGTCAGGCCGCCATCGACGGCGACCGTTTGAATAACCGCTGGATTATAAACCGTTTTTACGTTCTGTCTCAGACCGAAGGGTGATAAGCAAATAACGCCGGCGATCCCCCGGTATGCACGAACAGCAATGGACCTTCACGACGGAAGCGATTTTGCGCAATACCATCGATTAATCCCGCCATCGCTTTACCGGTGTAGACCGGATCGAGCATGATGCCTTCCAGGCGCGCCAGCAGTTTCACCGCCGCCATGCCCTCATCGTTTGGCTCGCCGTAACGCGGCGCGAAGTAATCATCCCACAAGGTGATCGGCGCTTTGGACTGCACTTCCAGCTGCTCAGCCAGCGCGCTGCGAATGCGCTCCACCACCGGCAACTGCGCCTCAACTTTGCGCGACACGGTGACGCCGACCAATTCGGTTTCGGGCAGCAGCTGTTCCAGACCCACCGCCAGGCCCGCGTGCGTGCCGGCGCTGCCGGAAGCGACCACCACCGCGGCAAAATCCACCACGCCTTCGCTTTGATGCGCAATCTCCTGCGCACACTCAACGTAGCCGAGCGCACCGAGCGCGTTGGAACCGCCAACCGGCACAATATACGGACGAAATCCCTGCGCTTCGAGGTGTTCGGCCTGAGCGGCCAGCTGTTCAGTAGGATTGTGCAGCGCATCAACCATGACGATTTCCACATCCATCAAATCGAGCATGAGGCGATTGCCGTTGCTGAGGTAGTTTTCTGACGCGGTGCCAATCGGGTTTTCCAGCAGCGCCACGCACTTCAGGCCGAGCTTCGCCGCTACCGCTGCGGTTTGACGCACATGGTTAGATTGAATAGCGCCCGCCGTCAGCAGCACATCCGCGCCTTCGCGCAGCGCATCCGCAGCCAGGAATTCGAGTTTACGCAGTTTATTACCGCCGAGGGCAACCGGCGTGAAGTCATCGCGCTTAATAAAGATATCGCGACCCAGATAGTCAGAAAGCCGGGGCAAATGCTCAAGCGGCGTAGGTGCACCGAGTAATTCAAGACGGGGAAACTGGTGCAGAAGATGTAAGGACAATGCAGCCTCCATTCGGGCAATGTGCAGTTATCCATACAGTGTTGCAGAAGATGAGAAAAGTCGCACCCGGAATTCACCGCGTGCTGCCCTTGTTGCTGTCATGCTCGACAACAACAAGGGTGGGATCACCCTCAGCCCTGCTGCCAGCCTAAAAACTGGTCATATTTTCGCAGTGCGATGCGGTAATTGTTATTGCCCGCATCAGGCAGATCGTTCTCCAGACATTCATGCCAGCTATTGCCCCGTAAACGATCGGCCGGGAAATTTTTCGCCTTCAGCATGTCATCAAGCCGACGCAAACGTACCACGTACTCACGTATGGTACTGTGGCTCATCTCGGTCTGCTCAAACAGGTATTGCTTAAACGCCATAATGTCGAAGTAATTCGGATGGGTATTACAAAATATATCGCTGCAGAAACGACACAAGGCGGTCAATTCTGGCTGGAGTTTCATCCACACCTGATCGTCAATCATTTGGTCCATGCGTGCGATGGCCTCTTTATTGATGATCTGGCCGCGAAAGACTAACGCCATACGATCTAAAACTTTGCCACAGTGTGAACAATTGCTTTGGCTGTGCTTATAGTCTTTAAGATAGCGACTTAACGGTCTGGCTTTAACTTTGGCTCCCATTGCTGAGTCCCCGGTTTTATTGTTTTTTTCGATCGCCAGGAACTGAGACTGTTAGCGCGCCCCCGATAATCGGGCACGCAGGCGTTTGATCGCCTGACTGTGCAGTTGACTGACGCGGGATTCCCCCACTTCCAGCACCGCGCCAATCTCCTTCAGGTTCAGTTCTTCCTGGTAGTACAGTGTGAGCACGAGTTTTTCACGTTCAGGCAAGGCCTCAATCGCTTCAATCACGCGGTCACGTAGGTTTCCTTCCAACAACTGATGAAGCGGGTTGGCTTCCTCATGCCCCTCCGTCACCAGCTCCGCACTGTCGCCGTGTTCTTCCCGATACTCGTCGTAGGAGAAGAGTTGGCTGTTGTTGGTATCGAGCAGAATCTGCCGATACTCCTCCAGCGAAACATTCAGTCGCTCAGCCACTTCCTGCTCAGTAGCCGAGCGCCCCAACGCTTGTTCTACCTGATGCATGGCACCTGCCACTTCGCGCGCATTTCTGCGTACGCTGCGTGGTGCCCAGTCGCGACTGCGCAGCTCATCCAGCATTGCTCCCCGGATACGCTGCACGGCGTAGGTAGTAAAGGCGGTGCCCTGTAGCGCATCGTAGCGCTCCACGGCATTTAATAAGCCAATGCCACCGGCCTGCAGCAGATCGTCAAGCTCAACGCTGGCTGGCAAACGAACCTGCAGGCGCAGCGCTTCATGCCGCACCAGAGGAACGTAGCGCTGCCAGAGCGAATGTTTATCCATCACGCCATCGGCGGTATAGAGATCGTTCACGTTGACTACCCTGCGTTAGTAAAGTTATCGGCATGATTATCCAATTCTGTAGGGGTTTTGATTGGCAGAATAGGCGGGCAAAAGCGAGGTTATTTCAAATTTGTTATGGATGGCGGTGGATCGCACCGCCATCCGCGCGGGCGTTAGCGCAAATTACGCAGTCTTTCCCGCGTGCCAGGCGGCACCGCGTCCCATAATGCGCAAACTTTGCCCTCAAGTGCCTGATAAAAAGGGGTAATCAACGCTTCAGTTTCCAGCGCAGGATTAAACAGCACCTGACCGGTTTCCGCGTTGATGCTTATCATTTTGTTGATAAACAGCCGCTGCAGGTCGCTGCGCAGGAATAAGCCGTTATCGGCGCTGTTATCCGCCAGAAAGCCCTCTTCGTTCTCTTGCGTGTCGATGTAGCAGGCTTCCACCCACGGCCAGCTGTGACGTTCGGTTAGCTGCGTGCCGGTGATAATGCAGGCGCCGTAGCGCGCTTTTACCGCCGAGGTAAACTCCGCCTGGCTGGAGCGCTGCAGCACTTTGGCTTTCACGCGGCGTCCGACTTCGGTGCCGGGCATCACGCCGCTCGGCACTTTGTATTGCGGCGTGCTCAACACCACCAGAAACTGGATTTTGCGCGACAGCGGGAAGCACGGATGCGCCTGCGCATCGAACAGCTGCCAATACTCATCCTCTTCGGTCTGCCGCATCAGCACCAGCTTAAAGCCGCGGCTGTTGAGCAGATTTTGTGCCGCTGCCGAATTGGGATCGAGCATGGCAAACACCTGGGTTTCGCCGACCACTTTCCAGCGCCCTTCTTTGCGCGCTTCGTCGTTGCGCCGGAAGTAGAGAAACGCCTGCTGGTTTTTCAGGTAGTGCTCAAAGCGACGCAGATAATTTTTGCGCTCGTTGTCGTCCGAGACAAACAGCAGATCCTCGATCGGGCTGTTGATCTCCTCCTGCGCGAACAGCGCGCGGATCACCAAATTGCGAAAGCTGGTCGACGGGCTCAGCAACCCGCGTGCGGTAAGCTCTTTTTCGTCGGGATGCTGCTGCGTGTAGCGCAGGGCAATCTCTTCGAAAGTCAGTAGCTCACCCGGTAACAAGTCATAATTGAAGCGCATAGACACCCCAGAAACGGAAAAATGTGGTTCAAAAATTGGAATGATTCTGAGGGGAGTTATCAGCAATCTGGGCGAGGACTGTAACAAGGTGGTTACTTTTCTGAGGAAGTAGTGCAGCAGCTAAAATCGTCCATTCCCCTGCGTATGAATTTGTTTTAGGTCAGCAGGATTTATCGCCCGGAAAAGCCCCGGTGAAAACCGGGGCTAGACATCATGCTGCTTTCAACCGTTGCAGACGCTTTTCACGGCGAATCTTACGCTCTTCAAACACCGCCACCATCGCCATTAAGGCTATACAGCCAATCGCGGCGGCATCCAGCGCCGCAAAGGTCCCGGCCCAACCGGTTAAGCCAAAGATGGGCGTGCCATCGGCGATCATTCCCAAGCCTAACTTGGCGAAGCTGTCACCAATCAGGTAAGCAAAGGTGCCTTTGATGCCATCGGCGGCGCCAATGGCTTTTTTCGGCACAAAGCCGACAGCGGCAACGCCAATTAACAACTGCGGACCAAACACCAGGAAGCCCAAGGCAAACAGCGACGCCAGATAAACATACTGATTGCTGGCATGTTGATAGATACCAAGCGTGGCGATAATCAACGCCAGCGCCACGCATGCCACCAGCGCACGACGACCATTCGCCAGATCCGACAACCAGCCCCACAGCAGCGTGCCGACTAACGCACCGACTTCAAACAGCGTGAAGCCCTGAATCGCCACCTCTTTTGACAGTTTTAATTCCTGGAAGGCATACACCGTCGACCACTGATCGATACCAATGCGCACCACGTACAGGAAGATGTTGGCGAAGCACAGCAGCCAAATCACTTTGTTTTTCAGCACGTACTCGACAAAGATCTGCCATTTGGTCATTGCCTGATCTTCGGTCTCTTTGTCCTCTTCGCTGATCTCTTCGCCAAACAGTTCCTCGGCTTTACCCAGACCGTAAGATTCGGGTGAATCGCTGCCGTAGCGCAGACCGATAAAACCGACCACCAGCGCTATCAGTGACGGAAACACAAACATGCCGACCACATGCCCATAAAACAGGTAATTGGCACCAAACAGCGCCACACCCGCTGCACCTGCGCCGCCCAGGTTGTGCGAAATATTCCACATCCCCAGATAGCTGCCGCGTTTCCGGCGCGGCGTCCATTTGGTGATGGTGGAGTAGCTACAGGATCCGCCGGTACTTTGGAAGAAGCCGCTCAGCGCATAAAACGTGATCATCAGGAACAAACTCACCGAGCCCGCGCCCATGCTCGCGCTGAAGCCCAGCATGCAGATGGCCGAGAGGATCAGCATAAACGGCAGGAACTGCTTGGTATTTTTCCCATCGGCGTAATAGGAGACCAGCGTTTTACCGACGCCGTAGGTGATGGAGAAGCCGAGCCCAATCATCCCCAGCTGCGTCATGCTGAGTCCGTAGGTGGTGATCATGTCGTTCTGCGCAATGTTGAAGTTTTTGCGGATCAGATACATGGTCAGGTAGCCGATAAAGACCACCAGATAGGACTGCATAAAGGGTTTGAACCACATCTTGCGCCGCTCTTCGAGCGACAGATTCAGGGTCGGCTTGCGCACCTGATTTAAGAAAGCCAGCATGGAGTGCTCCTGATTAATGACCTGCGTGATGGCAGGCATTGTAAAAATCAGCAGCGGTTTCGGCCTGAGACAACTGCCCGGCGCAACCGGGAAAATTTCTTAGTTTTGTCGATGTAAGGGTAAAAAGCGGGGATGCATCACACTTCCTCGCGCTGGCGCGGCGTTTGAGCATGCAGGAATGGCAACAGCAGCAAGGCCGATATGCCCGCCGCGCAGGCGATGACCGCAAAGAAACCGTTCCAGTGCCAGACATCGATCACCCGCGCCAGCGGCCAGCCGGAGAGCGATGCGCCCAGATAGGCAAACAGGCCAACAAATCCGGTCGCCGCGCCCGCCGCGTCTTTATGCGAACATTCCGCCGCCGCCATGCCAATCAACATCTGCGGGCCGAAGACAAAAAAGCCGATGGTAAAGAAACACGCAGCCTGCATCACGTAGCTGGCAAACGGCATCAGCCACAGCGATCCCACTGACAGCAAAATGCCGGCGGCAAAGATCAGGTTCATCGGGCCACGATTGCCGTTGAACAATTTATCCGATCCCCATCCCGCCACTAACGCACCGCCGAAGCCACCGAGTTCAAACATGGTCACCGCCGAGTTGGCCGTCACCAGATTGACGCCCAGCGTCTCGGACATATAGAGATTGCCCCAGTCGTTAATCGCGGCACGCACCACGTAAACCAGCACGTAACACAGCGACAGCAGCCAGATGTAAGGATTGAGCAGCACATATTTGGCAAGGATCTGTTTGTGACTTAGCCCTGCGCCCTCTTGCTGCTGGGCGATCTCCAGCGCATCGTGGCGCCAGTCACCGACCGGCGGTAAACCCACGGTTTGCGGGCGATCGCGCAGGCGCCAGCAGAGAAAAATACCGGCGACAATCGCCAGTCCGCCCGCGATCATCATGCCGGCGCGCCAGCCATAGTGCAGCGCGGCGGCACCGACGATCATCGGGATCAGCGCACCGCCAACGTTTTGTGCTGTGTTCCACAGCGCCCACCAGCCGCCGCGTTCGGTGCGGGAAAACCAGCTGGTCAGCAGACGCGCACAGACCGGCGATCCCCATCCCTGGAAAAAGGCATTTAACACCCACAACACGGCGAAAGCCCACAGCGATGTGGAGAAACCAAACAGAATATTCACCACGCCTGTCGCTATCAGCCCGATGCCCATGAAGTAGCGCGCGTTAGAGCGGTCGCTGACGATGCCAGAGAAAAACTTCGACAGGCCGTAAGTGATGTAAAACAGCGTCGCCAGCAGGCCGATATCCGTGCGCGTCATCACTCCCGCCGCCAGAATTTCCGGCGATGCGGCGTTGAAGCTTTTACGGGTGAAATAGAACAGCGCATAGCCGAGCCAGATGGTGATCATGATATGGCGACGCCAGTAGCGATAGCGCGCATCAATGGTCGCTTTATCGCTGATCGGCTGCGCGCTGGCGGGCGCTTTGAGAAATCTGAACATCATATTGGTTATCCCTTGCGCAGCGGTAACGTGACGCTAACGCGCGTGCCGTGGGTGCAGGAGATCCCCAGCGAGCCGCCGAGCGCCGTCACGCGTTCGCGCATGCCGGCAAGGCCAAAACCGTGCTGCGGGGAACCCAGCGGTAAGCCGCAGCCGTCGTCTTCAATCACCAGCTGCAACCGCTCGTCCTGCAATGTGCCTTGCAGCGTCACCGCACGGGCGCTGGCGTGTTTCACCACGTTGTTGAGTCCTTCCTGACAAACGCGAAACAGCGTGACGCGCTGCGCTTCACTCAGTCGCGCTTCATCAATCTGCCAGTCGAGATGGCTGATGATGCCGTGCCCTTCCAGCTCCATTTCCCGCATCAGCGAACGGATTGCCTGCTCGAGCGAAAGATCGTCCAACTGGCGCGGACGCAAGCGTCCCAGCAAACGGCGCACCGAATCGTAAATGCCCAGCGACAGCTGCTCAATCAACATGCCGCTCTGCTTCACGCCACTTTCCGGGCTGATGCGCTGCATGATCCCGGCCTGGGTGCGAATCGCGGTGATGGTCTGGCCGATATCATCGTGCAGCTCGCGCGCCACTTCGCGCCTGACGCTCTCTTCAGTCTCCAACAGGCGCTCCGTCAGACGGCGATTGCGCACCAACTCGGTTTGCAGCGACTGGTTGAGTTCACGTAAACGCTGAATCCCCGCACCGAGCAGCAGCCCGGTCAGGCTTTGCGCCAGCAGGGAGAGCAGCAGAACGACCGCGTGATCGTGCCAGGTCTGGCTGGCGATCAGCGCGATGGCGTTCATCAGTGTGGCAATCAGCGCGCCCTGCCAGCCGTAATGCCACGCCAGCGCAATAATCGGCAATGCCAGACAAAACGGTGTGAAGCGCGACAGCTCTGCGGGCAGACCCAGCTGCAACCACAGGCTGACCATAAACAGCAGCACATAACCAAACAGATGGCGCACGCGCCAGTTAACCGGCTGACCGACCAGCGACGGGCCGAGCGGCTGCCAGCGCGTGCTGGTGAGGTAATGCCAGATCACCAAACAGGTTGGTGCCACGGTCAGCGCGCCGGTGAGCGTGAGCAGCACCGCATTCAGCGCGGCGGGTTCAGCGATCCACGGCAATGCCTGCAGCAGCGCCGCGCACACCATCGCACCGCCCTGCCACAGCAAGGTGTGCCAGTCGCGTTGATGACGATAACGGGAGATCAGCGCCACCGGCAGCAGCGTCAGCACGCTGCCCAGCATCAGCAGCGGTAGATGCGCCAGCGCCACTTCGCGCGACAGCCAATAAAGTAGCAACCCCTCGGCACCGAGCAGCACCGGCCAGTAGGCGCGCGGGCATTGCAACATCAGGCCAAGGCGCAGGCCAAAGGGAAACAGCAACACCGCCAGCTCAGGACGATCCGCCAGATGCAGGCTGATGCTCCACAGGCAAAACCACGCGGCAGAGAAGATACAAAAACTGGCGATGACGGCAATCAGCCGCGAAAAGAGTGGCTGCATTACCAGCCATCAAACATGCGGCGCGCCAGTTCAACGTCGTTACTGACGTTGAGCTTTTCCAGCAAATTGGCGCGATGAACGTGAACGGTTTTCGGCGACAGGCCAAGTTCGGCCGCGATCTCTTTTACCGCTAAACCTTGCGCCAGTTTCTCCGCCACCTGGCGTTCGCGTTTGGTGAGCGGATCCTGACGTCCGGAAGCCAGTTTCAGGGCGATGTCGGGCGTCAGATAGCAGCCGCCTTTGGCCACGGTATGCACCGCGGCGATCAGTTCATCGGGGCTGCAACGTTTGGAGAGGAATCCGCGCGCGCCCGCATTCAGCGCCTGCTCCACCAGCGCCGGACTGTCGTGCACTGACAACATGATGGTCGCCATGCCTTTCGGCAGCTGGCTTAACAGCTCCAGCCCGGAAATATCCGGCATCGAGATATCGCAGATGCACACCTGCACGCCGCGCCCCGGCAGCATATTGAGCGCTTCCCGCCCGGAACCGCATTCGGCAACAACCTGGAAATCCGGTTCCAGCCCCAGCAATTGGGCAAAACCCGAACGGACGATCACATGGTCGTCGATGAGCGCGATGGTGGTCATGAGGTTTCCTGGCGGTGAAAAAACGCGCTTACCTTAGCGATAAGCGGGGGAAGCTTCAAGGGGAATGGGTGGCGGTGGCGGGTTTGGGTCACGCAATTCGTTGCCCCCTTCTTTGCGTACTTGAGCGTTGCGCCCAAAAGCAGAGAACCGCTTGGTCGACGGGCTCAGCAACCCGCGTGCTGTGAGCTCTTTCTCGTTGGGATGCTGCTGGGAATTGTCGCGGCACTTGGCTTTGTGCAAACGGACGCACGGTAGGCAGCATCACCATAAATGACGACCGATTATTTCTCTGGCGCGAAATGTAATACCGGATGCATGAGCATCTTGTTTATCTCTTGCGACGGCGGTGCCGGTAATTTGGCATTTCTGACGGCATCCGAGGCAGCCGTGCATAAGCTGGGATCGCCGGTTAGAACATGCAAGCCCGTCAGTTGTCCTTTCTCGTCTAAATCAAGTCGCACATCACAGGTTTTGCCTGCGTAGGTATCGGCATCAAATAACTGCGTCGTGATGGCATAGTTGATTCCGACGATATAGCTGTGGAGATCGGTCACCACTGGCGGCGGCGGAACGTTAACATGATTACGTGGATGTTTAGGTGCGGCACAACCGGACAACAGCAGAACTACGAAAATAAGAATGCGCATACATCACGTCCTGTGACAGTTATTTAAAACAACTATAGCTGCATATTATTTATATACAGTTATCAAGTAAAGAAGGATGAACTTTAACTCAAATTCTTAAATTTATCATGACAAGCGAGATAGTGTCGCTTCAAAAACGGTATTTTGGCGAAACATTTAATTTCATCCCAATTTTTACAGATTCTACCGTTAATTTTTTTATATGTTTTCAGTAATGCGGCATCATGGGTTAACAGTTCAACCGTACCATTGTCAGGATTAATGGTGAGAATTTTTGCATCAAATAAGCGGTGCAGATCACTGCGCAGCAGCAAGCCATTGTCCAGACCATTGTGACGGAAATGTTTGTCGTTATTTTTATCATCTACGATGTGCGCAGCTTCAAGCCAGGAGGCTGCTTGTTTATTATGGGGTAACCCAGTGACCACACAGCCTGGATAATAGTTGAGTAATGTGTTCCGAAGCTTTTGCTGATCCATTCTTACCAAAACTTCACGCTCAATCCGTCTGCCAATATCCTCACTATCCCCCTCTTCAGGCATTTCAACCTGTTGGTTATAGATAAGTTTCACTGCATAAGTGAAATCTCGGGCGGCACTAAACTGCGGTTCGCCCTGCGCATTTATAAGCTGCCAGCCTTGATCTTGTTCGATCAACTTATGGCCTATTTTCTTTAAGAGTTTCTTTAATTCACCATCATCGGGTTTTAATAATGCTTCCACTCTGGCTTCGCCAGCAACCCGCCATTTATTTTGCCGTGAATTTGTTCGGCGAAAAACCCAAATACTCTTTTTGTTAGTGAGAAGATTTACAAAGTTCGTTCTATAGTTACCTTTACCATCACCAACAAATAACAGTTCATCAATGTCACCGTTCAGCGAAGCTTCCGCGAAAATGGCACGAGGTAATTTGTGTCTGCCGTTGGGCCTGAGAAACCCGCTATTCTGCAAGCCCGTTTGGTCCTTAATATCCTGACGATACTTATCATCAATCTCCTTAAAAGTGAGTAATTCACCAACATGTGGGATCAGAAGTTTAGTCATTGTATTCTCTCCAAAAAAAACCCCGCCGAAGCGGGGTTTGATAAGCAAGGAGCTTAGAGCGATTAGCCCTGCAGCAGAGACAGAACCTGCTGTGGAACCTGGTTAGCTTTCGCCAACACTGAGTTACCCGCCTGCTGGATTATCTGTGCCTTAGACATGTTTGAAACTTCAGTTGCGTAGTCAGCATCCTGAATACGAGACTGTGCTTCAGACAGGTTAGTGGTGGTGTTGTTCAGGTTAGTTACCGCTGAATCCAGACGGTTCTGAATCGCACCCAAGCTTGAACGGAACTTATCGATGCTGCTGATAGCTGAGTCCAGAGCGGCCAGTGGATCGGTAGTTGCAGAACCGGCGCTGGTGGTGTCGGTGGTCAGTTTACCAGCGCTGCTAACATAAACATCAGCTCCAGCCGTTGCTGCAAATTTACCAACACCTGTTCCAGATACCACTTTGACTGCACCAGTATCAGCATTCACTGAATAATTAGTGTCATAAGACTTGGTTGAAGTCAGAGCGTTATTACCGTCAACATAAACAGCTTTAGCGGTTGCAATAGTTGCAGCATCAGCAGCTTCACCATCTGCAGTACCTTTACCATTAGCAAAGGTGGCTGAACCAGTCATCACACCAGAGTTGTAGTTAATGGTAGCAACGGTGTCACCATCAGCGGCGGCAGCGCCAGCTGCTTGTTTAGCAGACTGAACCTGAGCCAATACAACATCTTTTGAAGCGGTCGCAGTGTAAGTTACGCCTTCAGCTGCAGTAACGGCAGTAGCATCGGTAACATCAGCGGCGTTTTTGAAGTTATAAGTGGTGCTATCCAGAGTAACTGAAGCTGTACCGTTGTTACCTAGGGATTTACCATCAGCAGCTTTAGTGAACAGTGAGTTCAATGAGGCTTTAGCTGATGCAGAACCTGAGTTGTTTGTAGTCAGGTTGCCATCATCAGTCAGATATGCCTGCTGTCCACCGATAGTCAGGTTACCTGTAGCATCAACTGTGAAGTTAACGTCGCCAGAAGCAGCTTTATATGTGCCGGTTTTTGTCTGGCCTGCTGCTGGCAGCAAGGTATCAGCTAAATCGCCTGCTTTTGCAGAAGTGTCATTAGATTTGTTGTTATAGCTAAAGTTGCCAGATGCTGCATTAAACTTATAGCTAACAGTTGAGCTAGTACCGCCAGCGTAGGTTTGAACATCTACAGTGTCACCATCGCTCAGCTTATCTAATGCTTGAGATGCGGTCAGAGCAGAGTTATTAGTTGTTACTTTGTAAGTACCATCACCATTATCAACAGCTTTTTGCGCAGTCAAATCGCTGATAGTCGCAGATTTGTTGTTAACAGTGCCGGTGCCATTCACGTTGAAGCCGTTCAGACCCAGAGTAGAAGAGTCAATCTTCTTCAGGTCGATAGAGATGGTCTGGCCATCGTTCGCGCCAACCTGAATTTTCAGGGAGCCGTCTTTAGACAGTACGTTCACGCCGTTGAACTGAGTCTGACCCGATACGCGGTCAATTTCGTCCAGACGTGATTTGATTTCGTCCTGAATTGAGTCCAGATCAGACTGGCTGTTGGTGCCGTTCTGAGACTGAACGGTCAGTTCACGAACACGTTGTAAGTTGTTGTTGATTTCTGACAGCGCGCCTTCAGTGGTCTGCGCAGCAGAGATACCGTCGTTGGCGTTACGCGCCGCCTGAGTCAGGCCGGTGATGTTAGACTGGAAGCGGTTAGCAATGGCCTGGCCCGCTGCGTCATCTTTAGCGCTGTTAATACGAAGACCAGAAGACAGACGCTCGATAGAAGTAGACAGAGCAGACTGGTTCTTGTTGATGTTATTCTGAGTGATCAGCGAGAGGCTGTTGGTATTAATGACTTGGGCCATGATAATTTTCCTGTTAATCAAGTCTTTCGGTTAAGGTGTGGGCTTCAACCCGCCGGCTTCAGCGCCGTCAATGTTGTTATCGTCTGCCCTTAAACAACCTTTAGATTTTTTTTAGGACCAGGTGAAAATTTTTCCCTTCAACCTGTCACGTTTATCTTTATCGCCCTGCCCGCAGTGTTCTTTAGGCCAACCTGATCTTTTTTCTAGCGTCCGAAATACCCTTCTCTATATACGCTATTCGCTTTATTACCCGCCGGTAAATAATTCTAAACTTTGCCCATAAAGAGCCGATAACCCGCGGTATTGATTCTCCGTGTCGACATAGAAAGGAAACAACATGACCACCATTTCTACCCTCGGTATCGGTTCAGGCCTCGATTTAAGTACCATCCTGGATAACTTGAGTACGGCTGAGAAAGCGTCTTTAACGCCTATCTCTAATCAGCAGACGGCTTATACCGCGAAGCTGAGCGCTTACGGCACCTTGTCGAGCGCGTTAACCACCTTCCAAACCGCCAACACGGCATTAAACAGCGCTGATTTGTTCACCGCAACCAGCGCAGCCAGCAGCACCACTGCGTTCAGCGCCACCACGTCTGGCAGTACCATTGCCGGTAAATACAGCATTAGCGTGACGCAACTGGCACAGGCACAGACGCTAACTTCGGGCGTACAGACCAGCAACACCACTGCGCTGGGCAGCTCCGATGCCAGCCGCACGCTGTCGATCAAACTGGCCGACGGCACCAGTAAAGACATTACGCTGACCAGTGCACAAACCTCACTAACCGGCATGCGTGACGCGATTAACGGTGCCAATGCAGGTGTCAGCGCAAGCATTATCAAAACCGGTGATGGCGCTTATCGTCTGTCGCTAACCGCGTCGAAAACCGGAGAGGCCAATGCGGTTTCTTCCGTTACCGTGACTGGCGATGACACGCTGCAAGGCATTGTCGGCTTTGATTCAACTAAAACCGATGCCGACAACCCGCTGGACGTCAGCGTCGCCGCGCAAGATGCCGAGTTAACGGTAAATAACGTCGCCATCACCAGCAGCACCAACACCATTAGCGATGCGCTGGAAGGGATTACGCTGAATCTGAATGATGTCACCAGCGGTAATCAGACGTTGACCATCACGCAAGATACCTCTAAAGCTTCCACCGCGATTTCCAACTTTGTGGATGCTTACAACAATCTGCTGGATCAGTTCACCAGCCTGACCAAATACACCGCTGTGGATGTCGGCTCAGATACACAAGACTCCAGCAACGGTGCGCTGGTGGGCGACAGCACGCTGCGCGGCATTCAAACCCAGATTAAAAGTTTGCTTACCAACACGGCCAGCTCTTCAACCTACAAAACGCTGGCGCAAATCGGTATCACCACCGACCCAACCACCGGTGAGTTGTCGCTGGATTCCGACAAGCTGAAAACCGAGCTGACCAAAGATCCGGCGGGCGTGAAAGAGATGATTGTGGGTGACGGTAAAACTACCGGTATCACCACCAAACTGGCGACTAACCTGACCAGTTGGCTCTCATCAACCGGCAGCATTCAGTCAGCGAAAGATGGCGTCAGCAAGACGCTGAATAACCTGACTGAGCAGTACAACAACATGAACACGCGTATAAACGCCCTGATTGCGCGTTATAAGACGCAGTTCACGCAACTCGACGTCACCATGAGCTCGCTGAACAGCACCAGCGATTACCTGACACAGCAGTTCGATAGCATGACTTCGAGCAGCAGTTCTAAATAGTAAGGAGTGACCATGTACAGCGCTACAGGCACACAAGCCTACGCAAAAATCGGGGTGGAGAGCTCAGTGATGAGCGCCAATCAACAACAGCTGGTTACGCTGCTGTTTGACGGTGCGATCAGCGCACTGGTCCGCGCCCGCCTGTTTATGCAGGACAACAATATCCAGGGAAAAGGTAACTCGATTTCCAAGGCCATTAATATTATCGAGGGCGGACTTAAGCAGGGCCTCGATGAGCAATCAGGCGATGACCTGACCGATAACCTGTTAGGACTCTACTCCTACATGGTTCGCCGTCTGGTTCAGGCTAATCTGCGAAATGATGTCGAAGCCCTCGAAGAAGTTGAAGGTCTTCTGCGCAATATCGCTGATGCCTGGAAAGAAGTCGTACAACCTCAACACCTTCAGGACGCCGTTTAATGAATATTGCACCGCCACTGATTACCGTTTACCAACAGTTACTCGACCTCAGCCACGGAATGCTGCGTTTGGCAGCAGACGGCGAATGGGATGATTTGATCACCAAGGAAGTGGACTATGTCAGTGCGGTGCAAAGACTGGCGCAAACAACCGCAGCCGCCGCACCGTCGCGCCAGCTGCAAGAGCAGCTGCGTCCGGTGTTACGCCATATTCTCGATAATGAGAGCGAAGTGAAACGTCTGTTGCAGTTGCGTATGGACGAATTGACTCAGCTGGTGGGCCAGTCATCGATGCAGAAATCGGTGATGAGCGCGTATGGTAAGCAAGGTAGCGTGTATTTGCCGCAGAGTTAGATTTAGGACTCTGCGCGCTGATGCCCTCACCCCGGCCCTCTCCCACAGGGAGAGGGAGATGCTGCAATATACCTGATGGGCTCGATCGGTTCCCTCTCCCACTGGGAGAGGGTTAGGGTGAGGGAAAGCTACTTCTGCGTCGCCGTCGAAACCGGACGCATAATCTCTGGCTCGATATTCTGAATCACCGCCTCATTCGGACGCTTCGCCACTTCTTCCAGCGCCTGCTGGCACTCAACGGTTGGGCGATCCACTTTACGCAGTCTCAATCCATCGTAACGCAGCTCACCGTTCTCTAGCACCAGCGGCATCACGCGCACCTGACGCGTCACGTTAACCCAGTCATCGCCCAGACGCGTTAATTTGCCGGGTTTGGCAATCACGCGCTGCCACTGACGGCAATCCAGCGTGTCGCCCTCGGCACCAATAATCAGGCTGCCCATCGCTTGCTTGCTGATCAGCTTGCTTTGCGGCCCTACGGTTTGCCAGTTGCCCTGCAGCTCCAGCGGCGCCGGGGTTTTCACCGCCTGGTCATAATTGCTGATCTGCGCACAGCCACTCAGCGCCAGCGCGGCCACTATCATCCACTTTTTCATTCTCGGTCCCTACACTCGCATCAATGGCGGCTACGTTATAATTTTTCCCGCAGGTTGCGCAAGGTATCTGCTGCGCGCCACATGATTTTCCTCAAGCTGCTCACTTCTGCGCCGATAACTCTTCTGGAGTTAAAAGTGCCTGTAAAAACAATAATGACCGATTACACACTCACCTTCGTTACGGAGAATCCCGTTATGCGATTGACCCTTCGCGCGCGTCTGACATCGATTGTTGGCCTGCTGTGCATTTTACTGATTGTTGCCGCCATCTGGGGAATCATCGGCCTGCGCGCCGCCGACCAACGGGCGCAAAACGCCTACCAGAATGAGCTGTTACCGCTGCAATATTCATCCCGCCTGTATCGCATGGTGCAGGAACAATCCGCGACCCTGTTCGATGCCCTGCGCTACTGGACCGACAGCAGCGAAGTGGAGAAACGTCTGGCGCGCATCGCGCAGTACGGCGAGCAGATAGCCAAAGACCGCCAAACCTGGCAGCAGCTGTCGTTTGATGCGCAAACCAAACCGCTTAGCCAGCAATTCATCACCCATCTCGATGGCTGGCAAACCGCGCTGAAAGATGCCGGTGAACTGCTAAAGGGCGGCAACCCGTCCGGCGCGCTGGTGGTGATTGAAACCCGCCTGCGCAGCGGCAGCCAGCTGCTGCAACAGGACATCGATCAGCTTGATGCGTTAATGCGCCAGCATGCGGAACTCACCTATCAGCAGAGCAACAGCGATTACCAGCTGGCGCGTAACAGCCTGATTATCATTTTGCTGGTCGGGCTGAGCGTGGCGCTGGTGTTCGGCTGGCTGCTGATCCGCTCGATCAACCGCTCGATTGCTCAGGCGCGCGAGCTGGCCGAATCGATTGCGGCCGGTGAACTGAACCACGATATTGGCAGCGTTTCACGCGATGAGATGGGCGAACTGATGCAGTCGCTGCTGCGCATGGATGTACGTCTGGCGGAGATCGTGCGCGACGTGGGCGAAAGCGCCACTGCGCTGAGTGATGCGGCGCGTCAGATGGCCGATGGCAATGACGATCTCTCTGAACGCACCCATTCGCAGGCCAGCTCGCTGGAACAGACCGCCGCCAGCATGGAGCAGATGACCGCCACGGTGAAACACAACGCCGATAACGCTGCACAGGCCAACGAACTGGCCACCGACGTGCGTCATCAGGCCGAACGTGGCAGCAGCGTGCTGCGTGATGCGGTCAGCGCGATGGAGGAGATCGAATCTTCCAGCAAGCGCATCGCGGATATCAACCGGGTGATCGATGAGATCGCCTTCCAGACCAACCTGCTGGCGCTCAACGCAGCGGTTGAAGCGGCACGCGCCGGTGAACAGGGACGCGGCTTTGCCGTGGTGGCGTCCGAAGTGCGTCAGCTGGCGCAGCGGTCCGCCGGGGCCGCCCACGAGATCAAAGCGTTAATCGATGCCAGCGTGGGTAAAGTGGAAGCCGGCAGTGCGCTGGTGCAGCGTTCCGGCGCAATGCTCAATGACATCAATCAGGGCGTGGCGCGCGTGGTGGACATTGTCGGTGAAATTGCCGTGGCCAGCCGCCAGCAATCCAGCGGCATTGAGCAGGTCAACACCGCAGTGATTCAGATGGATGGCGCGACGCAGCAGAACGCCTCGCTGGTGCAGGAAGCCAGCGCCGCCAGCCAGACCGTTAGCGAACATGCCGGATTGCTGGTGGAGAAGATGGCCTTCTTCCGCCTGCAACAGCGCTAAGGAGCGAGATGATGCGTAAACTTCTCGCTATGTTGCTAGCCACGCCGCTGCTGAGCCACGCCGCGACCACGCTGAATATTGCCACCATCGCTAACGGCGATATGACCATCATGCAGCAGCTCGCCACGCGCTACGAACAGGAGCATCCTGACGTCAAACTGCAATGGCATGTGATGGACGATGGCGCGCTGCGTCAGGCGGTGCTGTCGGCGATGAATAGCGGCCAGGCGCAGTTCGATGTCATCACCGTCGGCACCTATGAAGCGCCGCTGTGGGGTGAAAAAGGCTGGCTGGCGCCGCTCAATAAGCTGCCCGCCGATTACGACAGCCAGGATCTCATCGCGCCAGTGCGCAAAGCGCTGTCGTTTCAGCAAACGCTTTACGCCCTGCCGTTCTACGGTGAAAGTAGCATGACCTACTACCGCAAAGATCTGTTTGCGCAAAAAGGGTTAACCATGCCCGATAATCCCGACTGGACCGATATCAAAAACTTCGCCGCCAAACTCACCGACCCGCAGAAAGGCATTTACGGTCTGTGCCTGCGTGGCCAGCCAGGCTGGGGCGATAACGTGGCGTTCATGACCACCATGGCGAATGCCTATGGCGCGCAGTGGTTCGATGAAACCTGGCAGCCGACGCTCAACTCGCCGGAGTGGCGCGAAGCGCTGGGTGATTATTTGCAGGTAGTGAAGCAGGATGGACCGCCGGATACGGTGAAAAACAGTTTCGGCCAGATTCTGCGCCTGACCGCGCAAGGTAAATGCGCGATGTGGATCGACAGTACGGTGGCAGCCGGTTTGCTGGTAAATCCGCAGATCTCATTAGTCGCCGATAAGCTGGCCTTTGCGCCTGCACCGGGCGGCATAACGCGTAACGGCTCCAATTGGTTATGGTCGTGGGCGCTGGCGGTACCGGCGAATACGCCGAATCGCGAGGCGGCGATTGCCTTTATTAGCTGGGCGACGTCAAAACAGTATATCCAGCAAGTGGCCGATACCGTCGGCTGGGGGGCGGTACCGCCGGGCAGCCGCAATTCGACGTATCAGCAGGCGAGCTATCAGCGCCTGGCGCCGTATGCCGCGCAGGTGCGTGCGGCGATTGATTCGGCCACCGTCGAGCAGCCGACGCTCAATCCGGTGCCTTATCAGGGCGTGCAGTACGTGAGTATTCCCGGGTTTGATCAGATGGGTAACGCCGTCGGGCAGAATCTGGCGGATATGCTGAGCGGTAAACTGACGCTGGATGAAACGCTGGCAAAGAACCAACAAGATGTGACGCGGATTTATCAGCAGATGCATTGATAGGCTGTGATCACAAGTTGCACATACCGTAGCGGCGCGCTTTATCGCGCAGTAAATTGCGCCGCTACGATGCCCATGTTCTGTAAGATCGGAAACTGACAAGGCCACATGCGCGCGTTACACTAGCGCGCAAGTTGATACGCAGGAACACCGAATGAAAACCCCAGAAGAGTATTACGCTCAGGCGCGCACGATGTTTTTCGCCGCTCACCCCGATTTCCAGTCTGCACTGGATGAACTCACCGAAAGCGATGCCCGCCAGGCGAACCTGTCATTAGCGCAGTTACGCGACTGGCATGCAGAACGTATTTATGCCGCGTTTTTGCGTCAGAAGAAGCTGGATGGCATGCTGTTTTCCATTCAACTCGCGGAACCCGATAAAGCCGTTGCCGCGGATGCCATTGAAAAGTATCTGAAATCTCACGCGGAAGCCTTAGGCATGACGTGGGAAGAGTTCTGCATCAAAAACGAGTTGTAATCGGCCACGCACTGTAACGGCATCAAAGATACATCGCCAACCACACAAAATGTTCAGGAAAAAGTTGTACAAGTTGAGAAAACTTGTATAACTTACTCATCACGACGTCAGTCGTAGATTGTCCTTGAACGAATGGTGCTGTTGCACCGCCTCTGGAAGTGTTGCTGGATTTCCACTTCCAGAGGTAATATTTTTTCTTACCCTTCCCGCTCAATCCCTTTTACTTCGATATAACTTGCCACCGCCAGCAGACGATTGACGTGGGTCAGCAGCAGATCAACATCGGACTGTAAAAACTCCTGCGATGCGCGCGAAGCGGTAACAATCGCCTCCTGCACCGTATCGGAAATAGTCAACGAGTTATTCTCTTTCGCCTGAATCAGCAACGCGGCAATCAATAACGACTGCGCCTCTACCTGCGCCACCAGCTCTTTTGCTTCCACATCCATTTTTGCCATTTTCAATAAGATATCGATAACCAGTTGGCGCATATTTACCCCTGTTTTTATTTACAGTACTATATCGCACCCGATCCAATGAATGGAACGACCCTGATGTTTGTGGAGTTGATTTACGATAAGCGTAACGTGGCCGGATTACCGGGTGCACGCGAGATGATTTTGCAGGAGTTGGAAAAGCGTGTACAGCGCGTCTTTCCCGATATTGAGGTGCGCGTCAAACCGATGGAGCGTAACGCGATAGATACTGATATGAGTAAGAACGATAAAGCGACAGTTGCGCGGATTGTTGAAGAGATGTTCGATGAGGCAGAAATGTGGCTGGTGGCCGATTAGGCCACCAGTGCGATAAACGCTTAGCTTTCCTGCTCGGCATGGTTGATGGCGATTTCGAGATCCTGAATCGCCTCATCAATGTCATCCAGCAGCTTGCCCTGCTTGTTCAGCAAGGTGTCGAAGCGTCCCGCGTATTCGGTGTCTTTATACTCACCCGCATCAAACGCCAGCCAGTGGGCAGATAGCGTCTCAGTGTTGGTCTGCGCGTAATGGCGCATCTCTTTAAGCTGGGAGGTGACATCACGCAAGTATTCAGTTTTGGTTTTTACAGTTTCTGTATCACTCATGCTATCTTCCTTTTCGCTTAATAAGACGATTTAAATAACGCTTGAATGATTAAAGGTAGTGCAAAATATCGAAGCTGCCTTAGGAATAATCGGAAGTGACTAAAACCTGTTAGTAAACAGGGGACATCCCGGTCCCCGATGCTGAGTCGTCAGGCATTACAGATACTTCCTCGCCAGATCAATCAGCTCATCCTTCGCGGCATCGCCCAGCTTGATTACGCCCTGCTCGACAAAGCTAAACGCTCTGACAAAATCCTTCACGCCTTCTGAGAACGCCTGAGTCCCGTCGTGGCTCTGCGCCGTTGCGGCGGCTGGTGGCGCATCGGCTGCAGCGGGAGCAGCGATGTCCGGTTCGCTGGGCGGCGCAACCTCGGCTGGCGCAGGCGTTACCGCCTCAGGAGTGGCAGTCGCCGCCACCTGCGCGGGTGCAGCTGTTATCGCCTCGGGTGCTACGGCGGTCGTCGGTGCAGCAACGGGCGTGGCGACTTCGTTGGCGAAATCTTCCGCTGGTGACGATGCGATGGTGCTGGTTGGATTGATGACAGTTTGATCGCTCATAATGCTCTCCTTCATACTGAATAAAGATCGCAGTCGGGCAAGACGGGCTGCAATCCACGGGGTAATTCGCATGATGCCCTCCTTAACGCTTGGGTTGAGGTGGCGACTTATCTCCTTCTGCCAGTTTCCCTTTGTCAGCCGGATTGCTGACCGGGTGCTTCACGGTGCCTTCGAGCTTGTTCTGCAGCGCCACCAGCTGGCTGGTAAGCTCCGCCACACGTGCTTCACGTCGTTCCGATATGGTTCGATATTGCTGTCGAATCTCTTCAACACGCTGATTGGCGCTGTTACTGACGAACAGAAATAGCACCGTCATCGCCACGCACATCAACGACAACATCAGCAAAAAGCCGCCGAAGAACAGTTGGCGCCGATGGTTTTTCACTACGTACTCACTGTTTATCTGCATCATCACGACTCTCCTCCAGAGTGGTAATCAGTTGGTTAACCTGGCTGCGAAACTTCTCGCTGTGCTCGGCTTCCGTGGTGGCCAGCAAAATGCTCAGGGCGTTTTTTATCAGCCGCAGATCGGTTTCCAGCGAAGAGATACGCCGCAGGTTTTTGTCATGTCGGATGCGCAATTCATCGTTTTCCTGGCGCATCAAGGCGTGACCTTCTTTGAGCAGCATCACCTGTTCTTTGTAACTGGTGATAATCTCCCCACCGGCACGATTGCTGGTGACGATAGCGGCGATACCAGCCATTAACGGTTTCCAGAACACAGCTGCTGCGCCGCCGCCGAGAAGCAACGCACCTACGCTGGTGACTAAACTACTTTCCATGCTTCACCTCTCACCCCTGGCAAGGGATGTGCCCCATAAGCACGCTGACCACCCTTGCCAGCTTCGCGGTCAACGCCTGAATTTAAGTTTACTTTAACTTATGAATTTAAGTATACTTAAGTCGTTCCTTCAGGAGATGTCAAGATGATAAAAAAAGAATCTTCCGGTGAGCGCATCCGGACACGACGTAAAGCACTACAGTTGACGCAGCAGGCGCTGGCCAAAAGCATTGGGGTGTCGCATGTGGCTGTATCGCAGTGGGAAAAAGAGGAAACTGTACCGCGTGGCGAGAATTTGCTGCGGCTCGCGCAGTGGCTGCAATGCACCGCGGCATGGATTATCGACGGGGATGGAGAAGTGTTTGCCACCCACGCCAAAGCCGCACCGGTTGCGGCGGTGCCATTGATTAGCCTGGCGCAAGCGTCAGCGTGGTTGAGCGAGGAACGGTTGTTGCTCAAACAGCAGGCTGCGCACTTTCTCTACAGCGAGAGTCAGTTGGGCGATGGCGCGCTGGCGGTCACGATAGACGATCAGGCGATGCAGCCCGATTACCGGCCCGGTGACAAAGTGATCTTTGATCCTGACGTTCAGCCGCAGCCGGGCGATGTGGTGCTGGCGCTGGTGGATGGCGTGGCACGAGTGCGGATTTATCGCCTGCAAACGCAACAGCAGGATGAGCAGATCTTCACATTGCGCGCGTTGAATGATGATTTTCCGCAGCTGCATTCGGCGGAATCGGCGCTAGAAATTATCGGCACGCTGATGGAGTTGCGACGTTACCGAAGCGGCTAGCCGCTTCGCTTAAGCTGTTATAATAAAAAAAGTTTAGCCTGATCGCGGGAAGCTATGGACAGACCCCGCGGTAAGGCTGCTAATCTAGCCGCAAAATAATAAATTATCCGGACAATCTCGATGCTCACCACAATTATTTACCGCAGCCATCTGCACGATCACGTGCCAATCAAAACGCTCGAAGATATGGTTGCTAAAGCCAATAGCAAAAACAAAAACTTCGACGTTACTGGCATCCTGCTGTTCGACGGCCTGCACTTCTTCCAGTTGCTGGAAGGACCGCGTGAGTCCGTTCAGGGCATATACAAGCGTATTTGTCAGGACGCACGCCACCATAATCTGGTGGAGTTAATGCACGACTTCGCGCCTGAACGCCGTTTTGGCAAAGTCGGCATGGAGCTGTTCGATCTGCGCGAGCATGACAAGGACACTGTGCTGCAAGCCGTGCTGGATAAAGGCACCTCGCGTTATCAGCTCACCTACAACGATCGCGCGCTGCAGTTTTTGCGTACCTTCGTGGTGGCGCGCGACAAAGAGAACTACTTCGAGATCCCGCCAGCCAATACCTGGGAATTTGTTCCGGATATTGAATGGCAGAACGATCTGGAGGGTATCGATCAGAGCCTGCAGGATTGCCGCTTTGCTTTTCAACCCATCATCGATCCCTTCGCGCGCCGCGTCACTTCGTTTGAAGCGCTGATCCGCACGCCAAACGGTGGCTCACCCGATGAGTATTTCTCCGCGTTTGGCGGCGAAGCGATTTATCACGCGGATATCAAATCGAAACGTCTGGCCTTTCGCGTGGCGAACAAACTGGGCATTGGCGAGCATCGTCTGTCGATCAACCTGCTGCCGATGTCACTGGTGACGGTGCCAAACGCGGTGGAATTTCTGCTTACCGAGATCAACGCCAGCGGGCTGGTGCCGCAACAGGTGATTGTCGAAGTGACCGAAAATGAGATCATTTCGCGCTCAGATGAATTTGCTGCCGAAGTGAGAAAGTTGAAAGCGGCGGGTATCAGCCTTGCGCTGGACGATTTTGGTGCCGGTTTTGCTGGCTTGTCGCTGTTATCGAAATTCCAGCCGGACAAAATCAAAATCGATCGCGAGCTGATCCGCGATGTGCACAAAAGCGGCCCTAAACAGGCGATCATGCACGCCATCATTAAGTGCTGCGCATCGCTGGAGATTGCGGTGATTGCCGAAGGTGTCGAGCAAGCTGAAGAGTGGATGTGGCTGGAAGCCGCAGGCATTAGCCAGTTCCAGGGTTTCCTGTTTGCTTATCCGCTGCTGAATGGATTCCCGGCTGTGGCGTGGCCGGAGATTAAATAGTGTTGGTCGCCATGCATGGCGACCCCACCAATCAGTAATACGTTACCTCAATATTGCCATACTGCTTATCAATCACGTTGCCTGCCGCGTCAACGCTAATAATGTCGCAATAATAGGGAACGTCATGTTTGTATTTGCAGACATTGCTGACGGTTTTAATTTGGTCATTTCGCTTCACCGTGGTGACCACGTCAGAGATCTTTTTCTTATCTTCTGCTCGCACCGCGGTAGCACGCGACACTTCCGTTCCGGCCTGGGTAATACTCAATACCGCCATTTCACCGGCGCTGTTATAAGCGAGATGAAACGCGGCATCGGAGGCGGGCGATGAGATCTGCTCTACCAAACCCTGTTTGTTATAGGCAATATCCACGGTCATGGTCGGCGTGACTTTCTTCACCATGGCGCAGTTCTTATCCAGCGTCACCACCACGTCCTGACCGTTTTCACTGCCTTTTAATTGGTAGCCATCGCGCGTGACATCAATCACTTCACCCTGTTTGCGCACCGATTTCACGTGCGTCGGACAGCCGTTGCGGTCGAAATCGACATTCACTTCGAAGATCTGCTGGCCGTCGGCGGTAAACAGCGTTTGATGGGTCGTTTTGACGTTGCCGGGCAGCGCTTCGAATTGATACAGATAGGCAAAGTTTTTCATTTGCGGGTAGTAAGTCGCGTCATCCTTGTCACATCCCGTGAGCAGGACAATAGCGATTAAAAACAGCAGGGTTTTCTTCACGTGAGAATCCTCTTCTCAAAATAAGGCAGCGCGTTTGGCGGTGTACTCACAGTGATGCAGCAACCTTCCCGCCTGATATAACACCATTACCGCGCTGGACTATACCCGAAAGAAATACCCGAAAGAAACTAAACCTGCATACTCATAATATCGGTATACGCCGACACCAATTTGTTACGCACCTGCACGCCCATCTGCATGGAAATAGAGGATTTTTGCAGATCGACCATCACATCATTTAACTGGATACCCGGTTTACCCATTTCGAAATCCTGCGCCTGAGCGCGGGCCGTAGTCTGGGTTTCGCTGATCTTGTCGAGTGCTGCTTTCATGGTGGCACTGAAATCGACCTGATTAGTGGACTCCGCTTGCTTACCGCTGGCCTGCAGAGACGTCATCTGCAGCTGCTGCAGCACACCCTCAATCGCCTGAATTGACATTGCCTGACCCCTAATGAAGAAGTGATTAAATTTTCACGATGAGAAAGTTAACACACTGTCAATAGGACAAAGGCGCTAAATGACCGCAAAAAACCCGGCTTATCCACCCATCGATGTCGCGGCTTTCAACAAATAATGCCTGCCATTAAGTGGAATTTAATTTTTCTCCTCTCCCGATTTTAGGGGAGAAGTCTTCAGGGAGTACGTTTTGTCACCACAACACCACACCCGATCAATAATGTCAGGCAGGAATCGGTCATGAATGCGAGTGCAGCCGCTACACAGGATACAGCTAAGAAAGGCTTCAATGACCTTCTCGCCCGCCTGCGCGCCAACCCGCGTATTCCCTTAATTATCGCTGCTGCTGCGGTTATCGCGGTGGTGTTTGCGTTGGTGCTGTGGGCAAAAGCGCCAGACTATCGCGTGCTTTATAACAACCTCTCCGATGAGGATGGTGGCGCGATCGTCACGCAGCTGACGCAAATGAACATCCCTTACCAGTTCGCCGATAACGGTGGAGCACTGATGGTGCCCGCCGATAAAGTGCATGAGCTGCGTCTGCGTCTGGCACAACAAGGCTTACCGAAAGGCGGCAACGTTGGCTTCGAACTGATGGACAAAGAGAAGTTCGGGATCAGCCAGTTCAGCGAGCAGATCAACTATCAGCGTGCGCTGGAAGGTGAACTGTCGCGCACCATCGAAACGCTCGGTCCGGTGAAGAGCGTACGCGTGCATCTGGCAATGCCGAAACCGACCTTGTTCGTGCGTGAGCAGAAAGCCCCTTCCGCCTCGGTGACGCTGAACCTGCAGCCAGGCCGCGCCTTAGATGAAGGCCAGATTCAGGCCATTCAGCATATGGTCTCCAGCAGCGTGGCCGGTTTACCGCCGGGCAACGTTACCGTTGTCGATCAGGCCGGTCGTCTGTTGACCCGCTCTGACAGCGAAGGTCGCGACCTGAATGATGCGCAACTGAAATATGCGTCTGAAGTGGAAGCACGCTTCCAGCAGCGTATCGAAGCGATCCTCAATCCCATTGTCGGTCAGGGCAATGTGCATGCGCAGGTGACGGCGCAAATCAACTTCGACCGCAGCGAGCAGACCGACGAGAAATACCAGCCGAACGCCAATCCTAACAACAGCGCGGTGCGTTCACGCCAGACCAGCAACTCCGAACAGAATGGCAGCCCGTATCCAGGCGGCGTGCCGGGTGCATTGTCGAATCAGCCTGCGCCAGCCAATACCGCGCCGGTGACCAATCCGCCAACGAATAACAACAATAATGCCAACGGCCAAAACGCCAACGCGCAAACCGCCAATGCGCAGAATAACGGCAGCACCACCAGTACCGCACAGCCTTCTGGTCCGAGCAGCTCAACGCGCAACGACACGGTGAACTACGAGCTGGACCGCACCATTCGTCATACCAAGCTGAACGTCGGCGATGTGCAGCGCCTGTCGGTTGCCGTGGTGGTGAACTACCGCGACGACGGAAAAGGCAAAGCGGTGGCGCTTAACGAGCAGCAGATCAAGCAGATTGAAGATTTAACCCGTGAAGCGATGGGCTATTCACAAACCCGTGGCGACAGCGTCAACGTGGTGAACTCACAGTTCAACATGACCGAGCCAAGCGGTGGCGACCTGCCATTCTGGCAGCAGCAATCGTTCTTCGATCAGCTGATGACTGCCGGTCGCTGGCTGCTGGTGGCGTTGGTTGGCTTCATCCTCTATCGCAAGCTGGTTCGTCCACAGCTGATGCGTAAGAAAGAGCAGGAGAAGGCAGCGGCTGAAGCGCTGGCGGCACGCTCTGCGGCCATGGAAGAAGAAGAAGCCTTTAACGTTCAGCTCAGCAAAGACGAGCTGGATCAGGAGCGTAAATCTACTAACCGCATGAGCGCCGAGGTGATGAGCCAGCGTATCCGCGACATGTCTGAAAACGATCCGCGCGTCGTCGCGCTGGTTATCCGCGAATGGATGAGTAAAGAACTATGAGTCTGACCGGTACAGAAAAAAGCGCCATTCTGATGATGACCATCGGCGAAGAGCGCGCGGCGGAGGTGTTCAAACACCTTAACCAGCGTGAAGTTCAGCACCTGAGTGGTGCCATGGCCAACATGCGCCAGGTTTCACATAAACAGCTGACCGAAGTGCTGCGCGAGTTCGAAGCCGATGCCGAACAGTTTGCGGCGCTGAGCCTCAACTCCAACGATTACCTGCGTTCGGTGCTGATCAAAGCGTTGGGCGAGGAGCGAGCTTCAAGCCTGCTGGAAGATATTCTCGAGAAAAACGAGACCACCAGCGGCATGGAAACGCTCAACTTCATGGAGCCACAGGCGGCCGCCGACCTTATTCGCGACGAGCATCCGCAGATTATCGCCACCATCCTTGTCCACCTCAAACGTGGTCAGGCGGCGGATATTCTGGCGCTGTTCGACGAGCGTCTGCGTCACGATGTGATGCTGCGTATCGCCACCTTCGGCGGTGTCCAGCCGGCGGCGCTGGCGGAGTTGACCGAAGTACTGAATGGCCTGCTCGATGGCACCAACCTCAAGCGCGCGAAGATGGGCGGCGTGAGAACCGCAGCAGAAATTATCAACCTGATGAAAACCCAGCAGGAAGAAGCGGTTATCGAAGCAGTACGCGACTTCGATGGCGAGCTGGCACAGAAGATCATCGACGAGATGTTCCTGTTCGAAAACCTGGTGGAAGTGGACGACCGCAGCATCCAGCGTCTGTTGCAGGAAGTGGAATCCGAGCAGTTGCTGGTGGCATTGAAGGGTGCCGAACAGCCGCTGCGCGAGAAGTTCCTCAAGAACATGTCCGCCCGTGCGGCCGATATTCTGCGCGACGATCTGGCCAACCGGGGTCCGGTACGTATGTCGGCGGTGGAGAACGAGCAGAAGGCCATTCTTCTGGTGGTGCGCCGCCTAGCAGAATCCGGCGAGATGGTGATTGGTGGTGGCGAGGAAACCTATGTCTGATGCCTTTTCCGCCCGCGCGTGGCAGCGCTGGCAGCCTGATGATTTAGGCAGCCCGTTCGGTGCCGAACCGGAACCTCAGTTAGAGGAGCCGGAGATCGATGTCGAACTGAGCGCCGAAGCGGAACAGCAGCAACAGCTGGAACGCATGCAGCAGCAGATGCGCAAAGATGCGCAGACGCAAGGCTACAGTGAAGGCTATCAGAAAGGTTTTGCCGAAGCGCAACAGAACGGTTATGACGCCGGTTTCCAGCAAGGCTTAGCCGATGCGCAGCAGCAGCAAGCGCCGCTGCAGGCACGCATGCAGCAGCTGGTGACCGAGTTCCATCACACGCTCGAAGCGCTCGACAGCGTGATCGCTTCACGTCTGATGCAGCTGGCGCTGGAAGCCGCGCGCACGGTGATTGGCCAGGCCACGCAGGTGGATGGCACCGCCCTGCTGCGTCAAATCCAGCAGCTGATTCAGCAGGAACCGATGTTCAGCGGCAAACCGCAGCTGCGCGTCCATCCGGACGATCTGCAACGCATCGAGCAGACGCTGGGGCCAACGCTCGATCTGCACGGCTGGCGCTTGCTGGCCGACAGCACGCTGCATCCTGGCGGCTGTAAGCTTAGCGCCGAAGATGGCGACCTTGATGCGAGCGTGGCAACGCGCTGGCAGGAGCTGTGCCGCCTGGCCGCTCCGGGGACACTGTAATGACCTCCTCACGCCTTTCACGCTGGCTCGGCGCGCTCGACGCCTTCGAAGAACGCATTTCGCAGGTACAAACCGTGCGTCGTTACGGGCGCCTGACGCGCGCCACCGGCTTAGTGCTGGAAGCCACCGGCCTGCAACTGCCGCTCGGTGCTACCTGCATTATTGAACGTACCGATGGCAGCAAGATCACTGAAGTTGAAAGTGAAGTGGTCGGCTTCAACGGGCAGAAACTGCTGATGATGCCGCTGGAAGAAGTCGACGGTATTTTACCGGGCGCACGCGTTTATGCGCGCGTCAGTGGCGACAGCGGGCACAGCGGCAAACAGATGTTGCTGGGCCCGGAACTGCTGGGTCGCGTGCTGGACGGCAGCGGCAAACCCCTCGACGGTTTACCCGCGCCGGAAACCGGCTATCGCGCCCCGCTGATCACCGCGCCGTTCAACCCGCTGCAACGTACGCCGATTGAAGATGTGCTGGATACCGGCGTGCGCGCCATCAACGCCCTGCTCACCGTGGGTCGCGGTCAACGTATGGGCCTGTTCGCCGGTTCTGGCGTCGGTAAAAGCGTGTTGCTCGGCATGATGGCGCGCTACACCAAAGCCGACGTGATCGTGGTGGGGTTGATTGGTGAACGTGGCCGTGAAGTTAAAGAGTTCATTGAAAATATTCTCGGTGCCGAAGGCCGTGCGCGTTCGGTGGTGATCGCCGCGCCGGCGGATGTCTCGCCGCTGCTGCGTATGCAGGGTGCCGCCTACGCCACGCGTATTGCTGAAGATTTCCGCGATCGCGGCCAGCATGTGCTGCTGATTATGGATTCCCTCACCCGCTACGCCATGGCGCAACGTGAAATCGCACTGGCCATCGGTGAGCCGCCGGCGACTAAAGGTTATCCGCCTTCGGTGTTCGCCAAATTGCCCGCGCTGGTGGAACGCGCCGGTAACGGTACGCACGGCGGCGGTTCAATCACCGCCTTTTATACCGTGCTGACCGAAGGCGACGATCAGCAAGACCCGATTGCCGACTCGGCGCGTGCGATTCTCGACGGCCACATCGTGCTGTCGCGTCGTCTGGCGGAAGCCGGTCACTATCCGGCAATTGATATCGAAGCGTCAATCAGCCGCGCCATGACCTCATTAATTGATGAGACGCACTACGCGCGCGTGCGTCAGTTCAAACAGTTGCTCTCCAGCTTCCAGCGTAACCGCGATCTGGTGAGTGTGGGTGCGTATGCCGCAGGCAGCGATCCGATGCTGGACCGCGCCATCAAGCTCTATCCCGAGATGGAAGCCTTCCTGCATCAGGGCATTTTCGAACGCAGCGATTACGACGATGCCTGTTTGCATCTGCAGGCGATGTTCGGTTAACGCCAAACGAGGTTAAGTGATGAAAACGGCCAGTGCGATCAACAAGCTGCGCGATATGGCGGAGCAGGAACTGGAGAGTGCGGTGATTCACCTTGGCGATATGCGCCGGGGTGTGCAGCAGGCCGACGAACAACTCAGCATGCTGCTGGATTATCAGGATGAGTATCGCAACAAGCTCAATCAGGATATGTCCGGCGGCATCGCCAGCACGCGCTGGACCAATTATCACCAGTTTATTCAGACGCTGGAAAAAGCCATCGAACAGCATCGCCAACAGCTTTCCCAGTGGAATCAGCGCCTCGACAGCGCGCTGAGCAACTGGCGTGAAAAGCATAAGCGGCTCAATGCTTATCAAACGCTGATTACGCGCGCTGAGGAAAACGCATTACGACAAGAAAACCGTCTCGATCAGAAACGGATGGATGAATTTGCCCAACGGGCCGCATTGAGGAAAGGCGAATGATTACGCTGACAACAGTTGCTACGCAAACCTCGGTTTTGGGAGACGCTGACACTTCAGTTTCATCAGATGTTTTGCAGGGCGCGGAGTCGCTGCCGCAGGGATTTATTACTGAACTCGGCAACCGCTTGCTGACGCTGGTAAAGCAACAAGCTGTTAACACGCAATCGACTGATCTGACAGCAGAAGTTGATGAAAAAGACGTCAGTAAGGCCTCTTTGAGCGCGTTATTGCAGGCGCTGGAGAAACCTGATGCGTTAAACGCACTTTTACAGCCGGAAAACACTAAAGCCACGCTGAAATCAGCCGATGATAAAGACAAGAGTGAGGCAAGTTCGTTAACTGCCAGCGACTTACAGAATGTGCAGGCGTTATTCGCCATGTTGCCGGTGGCGGTAGAGAACCGCACCAGCCCAACCAGCGTAAGTAGCAGCGCAGGCGAAGGGAAAACCGACACTCGCGCTTCGCTTAATACCGCACTGTTAAGGGGTTCCCTGGACGGTGCAGTAAAAGAAGAGCACGCGCAGCAGGATGGCGCACAGAAGAAATCCAGCGATGCTGTAACGCTCTTAACGCAAACGGCCAGCAGCACGCAGAGCAGCAGCGTCAGCACCACCGCCAGTAACAGCAGCGGGTTGACGCTGGATGAGAGTTTTAAGCAGGTGCTGAATGCGCTGAGTAAGCCTGAAGCGCGCAGCGCCGCGCAGAGCAGTGATGACCCGGTGACGCCATTCACCAGCGCACCGCTCAGCGCCACCAGTTCGCTGGTAAGCAGCACCGCCTCGACCAGCACCACGCCGTCGACGCCCATGCTGAACGCCCAGCTTGGCAGCAGCGAGTGGCAGCAGGCGCTGAGTCAGCAGATTGTGATGTTTAGCCGCAACGGGCAGCAGAACGCCGAGTTGCGTTTACATCCGCAGGATCTGGGCGCTATCCAGATCAGCCTGACCCTTGATAAGGATCAGGCACAGTTAAATATGGTTTCCAGCCACAGCCAAGTGAGGGCCGCGCTGGAAGCGGCTCTTCCTCAGCTGCGTAGCGCGCTGGCGGAGAGCGGAATAAACCTGGGACAGAGTAACGTCAGCAGCGACGCCTTCGCACAGGGCCAGAGTTATCAGGGCCAGCAGGAAGGACGTCGTGACGGACAGCACGGCAGCTTTAGCCTCTCCCAGGATAGTGACAACGAGATAACGCCTATTGCCGTCCCGGCAGCCCTTCAAGCGCGCGCGGCCGGTAACGGCGCTGTCGATATCTTTGCCTGATAGCCGCTAAACGCTGAAGGTAAGCGTAAAACCCGCGTCTTTTCTTCCCATTGTTTGACTTAAGACGCGGGATAATCTGTCCAGGTAAGCCGAGAGGCTTGCCCATAATTCACAGGAAGTAACTGCAAGATGTCTGATAACGCGAAAGCTAAAGGCCGCAAACGTTCACTACTACTACCGGTGTTACTGATTGTAACGCTGGCCGCTTGCAGCGTGGCAGGCTATGCAGTCTGGCGAATGATGAATAAACACGAAGGCAGCCAACCGGACGCGGCGAAAGTCGAGCCACCGGCTGCTCCCGTATTTTTTGCAATGGATACGTTTACAGTAAACCTGGTCAATCCTGACAACGATCCCGACCGTGTGCTGTACGTGGGTTTCACCCTGCGTCTGCCCGATGAGGATACCCGTCGTCGGTTGAACGATTACCTGCCGGAAGTGCGCAGCCGTCTGCTGTTACTGCTTTCGCGTCAAAGCGCGACGGCTCTGGCAACAGAGCAAGGCAAACAGGCCCTGGTTGAGCAGATCAAACAGGTGCTGGCGCCGCCGCTGGTAAAAGGCCAACCGGCTCAGGTTGTCAATGACGTGCTGTTTACCGCCTTCATTTTGAGGTGATTTAATGGGCGATAGCATTCTCTCCCAGGCTGAGATTGACGCGCTGCTTAATGGCGACAGTGACAGTGCGGAAGTAGAGAACAGTTCCAAAGGGACCGATGGCGATATCCGTCCCTATGATCCCAATACTCAGCGCCGCGTCGTACGTGAGCGTCTGCAGGCGCTGGAGATCATCAACGAGCGCTTTGCCCGTCATTTCCGTATGGCGCTGTTTAACCTGCTGCGCCGTAGCCCCGATATTAGTGTGGGTGCGATCAAGATTCAGCCTTACCACGAGTTCGCCCGCAACCTGCCGGTGCCAACCAACTTGAACCTGATCCACCTGAAGCCGCTGCGCGGCACGGCGCTGGTGGTGTTTTCACCGAGCCTGGTTTTTATTGCTGTCGATAACCTGTTTGGCGGCGACGGTCGTTTCCCGACCAAAGTTGAAGGACGTGAATTTACCCATACCGAACAGCGCGTGATTCGTCGCATGCTGAAGCTGGCGCTGGATGGCTACAGCGACGCGTGGAAAGCGATTTATCCGCTGGAAGTGGAGTATGTGCGTTCCGAGATGCAGGTGAAGTTCACCAACATCACCACTTCACCGAATGACATCGTGGTGAACACGCCGTTCCAGGTGGAGATTGGAAACCTGGTCGGTGAATTCAATATCTGTATTCCGTTTTCGATGATTGAGCCGCTGCGCGAGCTGCTGGTCAATCCCCCACTGGAAAACTCACGCCGGGAAGATAATCACTGGCGCGACAATCTGGTGAAACAGGTGCAGCACTCGGAGCTGGAGCTGATTGCCCATTTCGCCGAAACATCGCTGCGCCTGTCACGTATTTTGCAGCTGAAACCCGGTGACGTCCTGCCCATTGAGAAGCCGGACCGCATCATCGCTCACGTCGATAGCGTGCCGGTGCTGACCAGCCAATACGGCACCATCAATGGCCAGTACGCGCTGCGTGTAGAACATTTGATTAACCCGATTTTGAATTCGCTGAACGAGGAACAGCCCGATGAGTGACAGTAAGAAACCGTCCGACGACGACATCTCCGCGGACGATCTGTGGGCTGCAGCTATGAACGAACAAACCACCACCAGCGCGCCAGATCCAACTGAAAATGTGTTCAAGTCGCTGGAAAATCCTGGCATCAGCGGCTCGCTGCAGGATATCGATCTGATCATGGATATCCCGGTCAAACTGACCGTGGAACTAGGTCGCACCAAGATGACCATCAAAGAGCTGCTGCGCTTGACGCAGGGTTCGGTGGTGGCGCTGGATGGCCTGGCCGGGGAACCGCTGGATATTCTGATCAACGGTTATCTGATCGCACAGGGTGAAGTGGTGGTGGTGAACGACAAATATGGCGTGCGCATCACCGACATCATTACCCCGTCTGAACGTATGCGTCGTCTGAGCCGTTAAGCATGTTAAAACACACGCAAGCCGAACAACCGGTACCCAGCCAGCCGGTGGTCTCAACCGGTTCGGTGATTGGCCAGGTCAGCAGCGTGCTGGCAGTAATTGTTCTGCTGATTCTCGGCTGCGGCTGGCTGGCCAAACGCCTTGGCTTTGCACCGAAAACGGTGACCGGCCAGGCGCTGAAAGTCAGCGCGACGGTGCAGGTTGGCCAGCGTGAGCGTGTGGTCATTGTCGATACCGCCGATGCGCGTCTGGTGTTGGGCGTGACCGCCCAGCAGATCACCCATCTGCACTCGTTACCGCCGCTGCCGCCGGAAGAACGGGCAAATCACAGCGCTGCGCCACAGGATTTTCGTCAGCTGTTCCAGAACCTGGTTAAACGCCCCGGAAAACCACAATGATGCGTCGATTACTTCCTCTCTTGCCGCTGCTGTTGCTGGCACCGGTTGCCCATGCGCAGCTGCCAGGTTTAATCAGCCAGCCGCTGGCGAACGGTGGCCAGAGCTGGTCGCTGCCGGTGCAGACGTTGGTGTTCATCACCTCGCTGACCTTTATTCCGGCGGTGCTGCTGATGATGACCAGCTTCACGCGCATCATTATTGTGTTTGGTTTGCTGCGTAACGCCCTCGGCACGCCGTCGGCGCCGCCAAACCAGGTGCTGCTCGGCCTGGCGCTGTTTCTGACCTTCTTTATCATGGCGCCGACCTTCGACAAGATTTACTCCGACGCCTATGTGCCGTTCAGCCAGGACAAAATCAGCATGGCGGACGCGATCGATAAAGGTGCTCAGCCACTGCGTGAATTTATGCTGCGTCAAACGCGCGAAGCCGATTTAGCGCTGTTTGCCCGTCTGGCTAACACCGCACCGATTCAGGGTCCGGAAGCGGTTCCGATGCGTATTCTGCTGCCGGCGTATGTCACCAGCGAACTGAAAACCGCCTTCCAGATTGGTTTTACCGTGTTTATCCCGTTTCTGATCATCGATCTGGTGGTCGCCAGCGTACTGATGGCGCTGGGGATGATGATGGTGCCGCCAGCGACCATTTCCCTGCCGTTCAAGCTGATGCTGTTCGTGCTGGTGGATGGCTGGCAGCTGCTGGTGGGTTCACTGGCGCAAAGTTTCTACTCTTGAGTGGCGTTCGCCCTCACCTTTCTTTCTCGAGGAATGCAGCATGACACCTGAATCAGTGATGGTTATGGGCCAGGAAGCAATGCGTGTCGCCCTGCTAATGGCCGCGCCGATGTTGCTGGTGGCGTTGATCAGCGGGTTGATCATCAGCGTGCTGCAAGCCGCGACCCAGATTAACGAACAAACGCTCTCCTTTATCCCCAAGATTCTGGCCGTTGCCGCTACGGCGGTAATCGCAGGTCCGTGGATGCTTAATCTGATGCTGGATTACATTCGCACGCTGTTTAGCAATCTGCCGTACATTATTGGCTAATGATTAACCTCGACAGCAGCCAGCTGATCCATTGGGTCGCACAATTCTTCTGGCCGATGGTGCGTTTGCTGGCGCTGTTCGCCAGCGCGCCGGTGCTGAGCGAAAAATCGATTCCCAAACGCGTCAAGATTGGCCTCGCGGTATTGACCACCTGGATCATCCTGCCGGTGCTACCGCCGGTGGAGGCGACCCTGTTTACACCCGCGGGATTTTGGTTGCTACTGCAACAGCTGCTGATTGGCGTGAGCATCGGCCTGACCATGCAGTTCGCCTTTGCGGCGGTGCGCATGGCGGGGGAAGTAATTGGTTTGCAGATGGGATTGTCCTTCGCCACCTTCTTCGATCCGGGCAGCCGCCTGAACATGCCGGTGCTGGCTCGTTTTCTCGATATGCTGGCCATGCTGCTGTTTCTTACCTTCAACGGACATCTGTGGCTGATTTCACTGCTGGTGGACAGTTTTCATACGTTGCCAATCAGCGATCAGCCGCTCAACGCCAATGCTTTTATGGCGTTGGTGAAATCCGCGGGATTAATTTTCCTTAATGGCATGATGTTAGCGCTGCCCTTAATAGTTCTGCTCCTCACGCTAAACATGGCACTAGGTTTGTTAAACCGTGTTTCACCACAACTCTCTATTTTCGCGGTTGGCTTCCCGATTACCTTAACGGTGGGCATCCTCAGCGTAGGGTTGATGATGCCGCTGCTTGCTCCCTTCTGCGAACATCTGTTTAGCGAAGTCTTTGATTTACTCGCCCAGTTTGTGTCAGAACTTTCCCGCGCCCGTTGATTAACTATTCTGTAGACGCCCTTAAGTAATAGTTAAGCATTCAAAATCTGTTAGTGCATTTTCTGAACCATATTTCTCAGAAATCAACTGAGGAAATTCTGATAAGTGCGCATTTTTGGTGAAAATTATTCTTATTAAACCGCGCTTCGCGTATTTTAGTCAGACGATTCCTAAGGGGCTAAACCTGCTGAATCGGTTGATTAAATGCTCAAAGGGCTGTTTTTAAACAAAAAAAATTTCACAGCGATTTTTCTTGTCTAAATCCCTTTTTTCCGGCATTGTCAACGCTCGCTGAAGCGTCATACTTTCGCCACACAAATGTTTTTAAGATTTGTCCTATCAGATTTGTCTGTGATCTGCGCGATAGTGACAGGGCTCTCAAAACAGAGCGAATAAAACACTTAATGCAAATCCTTAGCCATTCCCACTATGGCTGAGATGAGAGTGACGTGGATGTACTATAAAAAAAACTTCGCAGCACGGTTCAGGGAAGAGTCATGATGGCGCATGGACAACTATCGCCAATCTGCTGAGCAGAATAAAAAAGTGTCTTTGGAAATTTCTCTCGTACCGCAAACGCGTATTCATCGTTGATTTAAACGGATAACAAATTGGTGAGGGTCGCTATAATGCCAACGATTATTATGGATTCATGTAATTACACACGCCTGGGTTTGTCTGACTATATGTCTGCGAAAGGAGTTAAAAAGAAAAATATTACTCCTGTCTCGGATATCGACCAATTGCAACAAAGATGTGAGCAAATTAAGCCGGGCGTTGTGTTTATCAACGAAGAGTGCTTTATTCACGAATCTGATTCCAGCGATCGTATTCGTGCTATTATCATGCAGCATCCTGATACCTTATTCTTTATTTTCATGGCGATCTCGAATATCCATTTTGAGGAATACCTCTACGTTCGTAAGAACCTGATTATTACATCAAAATCGATAAAAACTTCGACGTTGGATTCGTTATTAGGCACCTATTTGCAAAAGAAACTCAACGCTTCGCCGCGTATTTCTGCCGGGCTCGACGTGCATCCACTGACATTAAGTCAGACTGAATCAAATATGCTGAAAATGTGGATGTCAGGTCATGACACCATTCAGATATCTGAGAACATGCAAATTAAAGCCAAAACCGTATCGTCACATAAAGGTAATATTAAACGTAAAATTAAAACCCATAATAAGCAGGTTATTTATCATGTCGTCCGTTTGACTGATAATGTCACCTCAGGGATTTATGTTAACGTGCGATAATTACCTACAGTGAATAAAAGGGCTGATCATCTGATTGGCCCTTTTCACGTTTTGAGAGTTTGATCCCACTTTCCTGCCTAATCCTTTCTCCCTGCCTGCCGATGCTTATTCTCATAACACCTACCTACATGAGAGCAAGGATATGAAAACAGCATCGATTGATGAGCAATATAAGCTCAGCATCTGGCAGAACCTGCGCCTGATGCCTTTGTTCAGTATGATCTTTGGTGGCATTCTGCTGCTTTTTGCCCTGTGCATTGGACTCGCCAGCTACTTTTTGATTCAGAGTAATAATTCCCTAAACGATGCCACCGAAGAAATTCAAATTCGTATGGGCATCTCTAACAGTTCTAACCATCTGCGTACTGCGCGACTCAATGTGCTGCAATCCGGTGCCGCCGCGCGTATTGGTGAAATGGATGGTTATCGTGCCGATTTAGCGCGCACCGAGACGCGTATTAAACAAGCGCGCGAAGGTTTTAAACTCTATATGGATCGCAAGGCGAAAACGCCGGCGGATATTGCCCTCGATGAACCGCTGACCGCCAGCTTCAATGCCTATATTGATAAAGGTCTCAAGCCAATGATTGAATCGGCTAAACAGGGCAGCTTCGAAGGCATTGTGGCGCAGGAAACTGACGTCACGCGCAAACTGGATGATGCCTATAATGCCGTGCTGCTGAAGGCGATTAAAATCCGTACTGACCGCGCTGAAGCGATTAATGCCGAAGCCGCGCATCAATCACGCATTGGCTTTATTGCTATGGCGGTGGCGTTTGCTGCCGCCTTGCTGCTGGTGCTGCTGACCTTCGTGTTCCTGCGTCGCGTGGTGATCACCCCGCTACGTCAGTCCGTTGATCGCATCGAGCGTATCGCGCAAGGCGATCTCACCGCGCCGGAACAAGCCTATGGCCGCAGCGAGATTGGTAGCTTGCTGCATAACCTGCAGCTAATGCAGGCCTCGCTGGTGCGCACCGTCGGTACGGTGCGAGAAGGCGCGGTAGCGATTTATCAGGGTTCCAGCGAGATTTCCGCCGGTAACACCGATCTCTCATCGCGTACTGAAGAGCAGGCCTCCGCACTGGAGCAAACCGCCGCCAGCATGGAGCAGCTCACCGCCACGGTGAAACAGAACGCCGAGAATGCCCATCACGCCAGCCAGCTGGCCGCCGATGCCTCAGGCAAAGCGCGCAGCGGTGGCGATCTGGTGAGCGGCGTGGTGCAAACCATGAACAATATTTCTGGCAGCTCGAAAAAGATTGCCGAGATCACCAACGTCATCAACAGCATCGCCTTCCAGACCAATATTCTGGCGCTGAATGCCGCGGTGGAAGCGGCGCGTGCCGGTGAGCAAGGCCGTGGTTTTGCCGTGGTGGCCAGCGAAGTGCGTAACCTGGCGCAACGCAGTGCGCAGGCGGCGAAAGAGATTGAAACGCTGATTGCTGAATCGGTGGGGTTGATCACCAACGGTTCACGCCAGGTCGGTGAAGCCGGTAATACCATGGGCGAGATTGTTGAAGCGGTGCGGCGCGTGACGGACATTATGGCGGAGATTGCCGCCGCGTCGGATGAGCAGAGCCGTGGCATTCAGCAGGTGAGCCTGGCGGTGACCGAGATGGATAACGTGACGCAGCAGAACGCCTCGCTGGTTGAGGAAGCCTCTTCGGCAGCGGCTTCGCTGGAAGATCAGGCCGGCAGATTGACGCAGGCGGTGGCGGTGTTCCGTTTGAATGACGCGCCGGTGGCGCACGTGGCTAAAGCGGCGCAGTCTGCGTTGCGTACGCCAAATCTGGCGCCGCGTCCTGCATTGGCGACGTCAGGGAATGATAACTGGGAGACGTTTTGATTTGAGGTAGTGCGCGTTGTCCCTCACCCGGCCCCCTCCCACACATGGGCAAAGGAGTGGATGGTGCGCCGATCTTTCCCTCTCCCGCTTGCGGGAGAGGGTTAAGGTGAGGGGAAAAATCAATCAAGCCTCTTCATACGGCTCCACAAAAACCCCTTCAGCATGATCGCTTTCATTAAAGAACCAAATCCCCAGCGGGTAATCTTCTAACGCCACCAGGTACATGATGCCTTCATTGAATGCTTCCACTGCCAGCACCGTGCCCACACGGCGCGGGCCGCCGTCGGTTTTAACCGTAACGCGATCGTTCACCTTCATTGATTACTCTCCACAAATTGTCCTGCGACACAGTTTAACGGAAGATAATCAACACTGCCTGATCGCGATCAGCGTCGGGCGATAACCCACACCGCATGCACGATGCCCGGAATGTAGCCGCACAGCGTCAGCAGAATGTTGAGCCAGAAAGCCCCACCAAAACCAACTTGCAAGAATACGCCCAGTGGTGGAACCAAAATGGCGATGACAATACGTAAAAAGTCCATATTCACTCCCTGATATCACTTAACAATCAATCGCTAAGCATAGTCGCTGTTACGCACTGTGCACTTAAAGGCAGGTAAAACTCTGTCAAGATGCGCTTTTTCGCTTTCTTAACGTTTCGCAGAGAGACTTTTGACGCAGGCTGCTCGTACACTTCTCAGTACTGCACCAACCCCAAAGGCGCAGTCAACCTAAAAGTAACAAGGATTTTTGCCCGCGCAGCGCGGGCTTTTTTTTGCCTGCCATTTGCCCTCCGCGCCCTCTTTTCACCAACGACTATACTGGTGTAGATCCGATTGCCTCCGGGAGGCCGCCATGACCAATGCAAAAGAGTACAGCGAGAGAGTTCAGCGCGAAGTGAATGTCGATGTTGATGCGTTGCTGGAAGCGATTCAGAAGAGAACGTCGGGCGAGGTAAAAGAGTTTATGGAAGCCGAAGACGCGCATCGCGTTACGGTAAATGGCGCAGCCTATGACTCTTACTCCGAGCTAGCGGAAGCTTTCGAACTCGACATTCGCGACTTCGCCAGCAGCGAAGTTAACCGCTGAAATCGATTTCAAAAAAATACCCGGCGGGATGGCCGGGTAAAGTAAATCAGTAAGTTCGTTACACCAGGGAATTCTTAACACCCTGTCAGATTACGCCTTAGTCTGATTAAGACAAGACTCATCCCTGCATGTAAATCGAACAATTTTGTATAAGCATTCATGTGAATCGTCCTACGCGCCGCGTCACTGCTGGTTTCAGCTGTGCACGAAATGTGCATCGCGCCTTCCGTCACGTTTGCCATTTAAGAATTATCCTGGATGTCGCTGGCCGGGTCGCGGGAAAAAGTGTGATCGCGATTCCGCTATTATACTGATTACTCTTCGCTTTACGGATGCCACTGGCGTAAGGAGTGTGATGATGCTGAGTCTTAACTCTTCCCTGATGATCGTTACCGATCTTGATGGCTCATTGCTGGATCATCATGACTATAACTGGGATGCAGCCAGTGAATGGCTGGCGCGTCTGAAACAACATCAGATCCCGCTGGTGATTTGTTCCAGCAAAACGGCGGCCGAGATTATTCCGCTACAAAAGAAGTTAGGCATTGTCGGTGCACCCTTTATTGCTGAAAACGGTGCTCGCGTGGTGTTGGGCGGTGAACACACGCCGCCGATCGAAACCAGCGCCAGCTATCATGCACTGTGCCAGACGCTGCAGGCGTTGCAGGCACGATTTCGCTTCAACGGCTTTCATGAATTTAGTGATGCCGAAGTCGCACGCTTTACCGGTTTAACCCTTGCCGAAGCCAGCCAAAGCCGCCTGCGCGAAGCGTCGGAAGTGGTGTTGTGGCGCGATGACGAACAGCGTTTACCGGAATTCCGCGCGGCGCTGGCCGAACACAATCTGGCGTTAACCCAGGGCGGGCGTTTCTGGCATGTGATGCCCGCCGGCACCGGCAAAGGTATCGCGCTGGCAGACATTCAGCAGCATCTCGCCGCGCAGGAAGGAGAAGCGCGCACCACACTCGGCCTGGGCGATGGCCCCAACGATGTGCCGATGCTGGAGCGCGTTGATTATGCCGTGGTGATAAAAGGCTTCAGTAAAACGCCGGTGGAGTTGCAACGCACCGATACTGAGAACGTTTACCACACCGCGCACGTCGGTCCGCAGGGCTGGCGTGAAGGTCTGGACTATTTTCTTGCGCCGAATGAGTAACGGCCTTTAACCAAAAGGATGAGACGATGAGTGATTTTTACCAGAATGGTGTCATTACTAATTTCCATAATCTCACCCACCGCAGCGTCGAATCGCTGGAAAAAGAGATGGTGCGCTTCTCACGCAAACGCAAAATGGGGCTGATATTGCCGTCGCTGTTCTCGGAACTGGAAGGCCCGGCGCTGGATAATATCGTTAATGAACTGGCGAAGGTACCTTACCTGGAGGAGATTGTGATTGGCCTCGACCGCGCCGATCGCGACCAGTTTCTGTTTGCGCGTGAGTTCTTCTCCCGCCTGCCGCAGCGCCATCGCATTTTATGGAATGACGGGCCACGCCTGAAAGCGCTGGATGCCGAACTGGATAAAGAGGGTTTATCGCCGAGCCAACCCGGCAAAGGGCGTAATGTGTGGTTCTGTACTGGCTACACGCTGGCTTCCGACCGCACTCAGTGCGTGGCGCTGCACGACTGCGATATCGTCACCTATGAACGCGGCATGCTGGCGCGTTTGCTCTATCCGCTGGCCAATCCGTCGTTTCAGTATGAGTTCTGCAAAGGTTTCTACGCGCGCGTCGCCGACGGCAAGCTGAATGGCCGCGTCGGGCGTTTGCTGGTCGGTCCGCTGCTGCGCTCCTTGCAGAAGGTCTACGGTCACTCGGAATATCTCGATTACCTCACCAGCTTCCGCTATCCGCTCTCTGGCGAGTTTGCCATGCGCACGCATGTGCTCAACGGCATCAAGATTCCTGGCGATTGGGGATTAGAGATTGGCGTGCTGTCGGAGATTTATCGTAACTACACCACGCGTCAGACCTGCCAGGTTGAGATCGCCGATAACTACGACCACAAGCATCAGCCGCTGGCCGAAGATGATGGTACCGGCGGATTGAAACGCATGAGCAATGACATCGTGCAGTCGCTGCTGCGTAAGCTGGCCACCATGGGCGTGCCGCTCACCAGCGATTCGTTCCGGGTGTTGAAAGCCACTTACTACCGTAATGCGCTGGACATGATGGAGATCTACAACCACGAAGCCACCATGAACGGCCTCAAGTTTGATCAGCACATTGAGGAAGCGGCGGTAGAGATGTTCACTCAGGCGATTCTCGATGCCGGACAAGCCTTTATTGAGCGTCCGAATGAGAAACCCTTTATTCCCAGCTGGAGTCGCGTGCAATCGGCTTTTCCGGATATTCTGCAGCGGATTTATCAGGCGGTGGAAGAGGATAACGACGGCAAGGTGTAATGCAGGGTTGAACCACATTCGGGACGACGGGCATCGTCCCGAATGTGTTTAACTGGCCAGCTGTTGCGCGCTCGATACGTGACTGAGTTCATCACTACGAAACGCCTCACGTCGCACGCTGTAACCATCATACCAACGACACTCTACCATTCCGCTGGCATAGCCGGTGACCACCATGGTGGGTCCGCCCTGTTTGTGCTGAACTTCGTCACTGATTGCAAAGATCATACCGCACCTCCCTCTTTCATCGTTAAATGACCGAATTTAGGTATAGCAGCTGTGACCGATTTTTTCCTATACGATTAATCTATTACTGCTACTAAATCAGAATAAGCAGTTAAAAACTCTGTAAATAAAAAAAGCCGACAAAATTTATTGTCGGCTTTGATAGCACGTCCTGGACAGGAAAATTAGATTTTGCAGCCTTCGCAATCCGCTTCGTCGCTGATATCCGCAGGCACTTCGTTGGCTTTTTCTGCCGCTTTGGCTTCAGCCTGTTCCAGCTGTGCATCGATATCAAATTCAAACATATCGTCGTTCATCATCGTTCTCCTGACCGTGATTAAAAATTTACAGCGCTTTATAACTGCTAGCCGCGCAGCTTAGCAATCAGATTTACGCCCAACAGCACGATCGACCCAATGATAAAGCCGATTACCAGATTGGCGCCGTTGCTCAGCAGTGCCGAGACCAAACCATTAAATCCGGCGCTGTATTCTGTAATAGCGTGATGTAGCGGCGTGATGCCGTGCACCACAATGCCGCCACCAACCAAAAACATTGCCAGCGTGCCGACTAACGTTAAAGCTTTCATCAACCAGGGTGCAAAGGCCAGCAATACGCCGCCAATGGCCTGCGCGACCGTGGAAGATTTCTCTTTTAACCAAAAGCCCAAATCGTCAATTTTAACAATCATCGCCACGATGCCGTACACGCCAATGGTCACCAGAATGGCGACACCGGCGAGAATCAGCACCTGATTCAGCAGCGGCGCCTCTGAGACGATGCCCAGCGTGATGGCGACAATCTCCGCCGAGAGGATAAAGTCAGTGCGCACTGCGCCTTTCACTTTGTCCTTTTCAAACGCCCGCGGATCCTGCTGCGCCAGTTTGTCGAGACGCTGCTGACGCGCCTCCGGACTCTGCTCGGCCTTATCGTGATTGAGGCTATGCAGCACTTTCTCCACGCCTTCGTAGCAGAGATAGGCACCGCCAATCATCAGCAGCGGCGTAATCAGCCAGGGCGCAAACGCCGAGATCAATAACGCCAGCGGCACCAGAATGAATTTATTAAGAAAGGAGCCTTTTGCAACGCTCCATACAACGGGCAATTCACGGTTGGCTTTGACACCGCTAACCTGCTGCGCATTCAGCGACAGATCGTCACCCAATACGCCTGCGGTCTTCTTTGCCGCAACTTTGCCCATGACCGAGATATCGTCGAGCAGTGTTGCAATATCATCCAGAAGGGTGAGTAAACTGGTTCCTGCCAAAGTGGTATTCCTTATTATTCCGGTTCGTGATCCTGACAACAGGGGCAACGCTCAATCGCCGTTACTGACATATCGGCGATGCCCGCACAGTCCCATTCGACGCGTAACGGCCCCGTCAGATCCCCGGCGTGCAAATACTTGCTCACCGGACTTTCCGTCATGCCGCTGATCTCTTCGGTGGCTACCAGCCGGTCGCCAAGATAAATGCGCGCCGTGGCTTGGGTTGTCACCATCCGCTCATCGCGGAGTTGATACAGGCGCTTAACGGTAAGTTTGATGCTGCTCATGGCTCAATTCCGCGTCCCAGAGAAAAGGGAGATCTAAACTGTTATAGCGGCTAAAAGCAACAATCTCGCACTATTCAACGCGATAGTGATGCAAGCCCTGATGGTCGATTTCGCTGCTGTCGGTTGCGGCCAGCAGCCACTCTTCTAAACGTTCAATCAGCGCGCTGTCCTGCAGCTGCAGTTTGCCGCGCAGCGCGCACTCCCAAACAATCAGTACTTTCCAACCTCCTTCGCGCAGTTGTTCGACGTAACGCCGGTCGCGCTCAACGTTACTGTTAATTTTGCCACTCCAGAATTCGGTGCGCGTGGCCGGCATTTTGAATAAATAACAGTGATGACGATGCCAGAAGCAGCCATGAACAAAGATGATCGCTTTCTCGGCGGGCAGGACAAAATCCGGGCGGCCCGGTAGCGCTTTATCCTGTACGCGATAGGTGAAGCCGCGATCTTTGAGAATCAACGCAATACGCTGTTCAATCGCGGTATCCTGATTGCGAATCGCGCGCATGTTTTTGCTGCGAATGGCTTGCGAGTGAACGTCTGCCATGGCGTCTCCTTGTATTAGCGCTTCTACAACTTTAGCGGTTTAAGCCAAAAGCGAAAGCACACCGCACGCCAATTTCCTCGTTGCGTGATGAGTGTTAGCATAGCCGCTTCACTGTTAAGGAAAAACGCATGCTCGCTATCGACCCCGTCTCGCCCTCCCCGTTAACCGCCGATCAGGATGACGCGACGTCGCTGTTACTGCAGGTGCTCGATATCTATGCCGCACGCGATGTGGTTATCACCTTAACTGAAGCCGGTGGCCGCGACTGGAGCGTGCCGCGTTTGAATCGCATTCGCGCCGGTAAAAGTACCGCGCCGACGCTCTCCAGCCGCGAAGTGGCCAGCCTGCAGGCTTTGCTGCCGCAGCGTCCGGCGCATTATGACGACGCCAAATTCCAGTTTGTCGATCTGTTTGCCGGTATCGGCGGCATTCGTCGTGGCTTCGAGCAGATTGGCGGTCAATGCGTGTTCACCAGCGAATGGAATAAAGAAGCGGTGCGCACCTATAAAGCCAATCTGTATAGCGATCCACAGTTGCATCACTTCAACAGTGATATTCGTCTGGTAACGCAGCCCGCGGGCATCAGCGATGAGCAGGCAATTTATCAGCATATCGATCGCACCATTCCCGATCATCAGGTATTGCTGGCCGGTTTTCCTTGCCAGCCCTTCTCGCTGGCGGGCGTGAGCAAAAAGAATGCGTTGGGTCGCGCGCACGGTTTTGAGTGCGAAGCGCAAGGCACGCTGTTCTTCGATGTGGCGCGCATTCTCGCCGCCAAGAAGCCGCCGTTCTTCGTGCTGGAGAACGTGAAAAACCTTAAGAGCCACGATAAAGGCCGCACCTTCGCCATCATCATGGCCACGCTGGATGAACTCGGTTATGACGTGGCCGATGCCAATGACGACGGTTTACCGGATGCGAAAATTATCGATGCGCGCCATTTCCTGCCGCAGCATCGTGAGCGCATCGTGCTGGTGGGCATTCGCCGTGATAGCGGGCTCAGTAACGGTTTTTCGTTGCGCGCCCTGCCCGCGCTCTATCCGCAAAAGGTGCCGTCGTTACACAGCCTGCTGGAATCCGAGCCGGAAGCAAAATACACGCTATCGCCCACGCTGTGGAACTATCTGTATCAATACGCGAAAAAGCATAAAGCCAAAGGTAACGGCTTCGGCTTTGGCCTTAACGATCCGCGTAATCTGAACATTTGCGTGCGTACTTTATCGGCGCGCTACTACAAAGATGGTTCGGAAATCCTCATCGATCGCGGCTGGGATCACGCGCAAGGCGAAGCAGATTTCCAGCAGGCGGAGAATATGGCGCGCCGTCCGCGTCGTTTAACCCCGCGAGAATGTGCCCGCCTGATGGGTTTTGAAGCGCCGGGCGAGGCCAAACTGCGCATTCCGGTTTCCGATACGCAGGCCTACAAGCAGTTCGGCAACTCGGTAGTGGTGCCGGTATTTGCTGCGGTGGCGCAACTGTTATTGCCGCTGATTGAACAGTACGCCGCGCAAAAGGCGTAGCGATTCAGGACCAAAATTTTATTTAGGGCCGCGCTTTATGCTGTTTTCCGCCTAATCGCGCCCGCTGTCACCAAACTGTCACGCGTGCTGCCAATACTCCTGTTTTATTTTTTGGAGGCGTGTGATGTCACTCCTGTCTGTTATCACTCTGCCGCTGCGGTTACGCGCGCGGTTCTCCCCGCGTATTTCGCTGTGGCTCACCAGTTTACGTAGCCAGTTTTTGCTGTTCATTGCGCTGTTCTGCTTGCTGCAGTTTGCCGGCGTGCTGCTACTGAATACCCACGTTAACCAGACGCAAACCTCGTTGCAGCAGGCGAATCAACTGCGCGAACGTCTGGCCCTGCTGGATAAAGCGCGCATCGAACTGCTCACCGCCAGTGATAACAGCCATCGCGCCGGTATTTATCTGATGCAGGATCAACAAAGCGGCTCGGTGGATAGCTGGAAAAGTCTGGCGGCGGCAGCCGATGACTCGTTGAAGCATGCGCAACAACAGTTCGCCGCCTACCACGCCCATGCGGATAGCCCGCTGGCGCAAGGCTTCGCCATGCTGGCAGCAGGATTGCAGGAGCAGCTGAAAGGATTAGCGGCCAACGACATCAACGCCTTTTTTATGGTGCCGATGCAGGCATTTCAACAGCAGTTTAATGATGCCTGGTTCAGTGAAATCGAGCAGGCCAATCAGCAGCTCAGCAGCGTGAATCAAAACACCCTCAGCACCTTGAAGCAGAGCCGCAATCTGTCGCTGATGGTCAGCGCGGTGCTGATGGCGCTGTTAGTGCTGGCGTCCAGCCTGCTGATGCGCGGCGTATTGTTGCCGCTGCGTCGCGCGAATGCGCAGCTGGAACAGATCGCCACCGGTGATCTGGTCGATGCGCAAAACCTTCCGCGTCGTCAGTCGCTGGAAACGCGCCAGCTGTTCCAGTCAATTGAGACCATGCGACGCGGCTTGCAGCAGATTGTGCGCGACATCAACACGGTGGCGGTCAGCGTGGCCGCCGGCGCAGAAGATATGCAGCAGCATAATGAGAAAGTGATGCAGCAACACCAGCAGCAAAATGCCAGCTTCCATCATCTGTCGCAGCGCTTAGATCGCGTTTCTGAAGAGGTGGAGATTGGTGCCCAGTTCTCGCAGCAGGCGACGCAGGAAGCGCAATCTGCCGATGCGTTGATGCGTAACTGCGCACTGGAAGTCGATAAGATGGAAACCCAGATGCAGCAAATTGTCACCGCGTCGGATGATATCGCCGGGATTGTTGGCATGCTGGATGACTTGTCGATGCAGACGCGTTTGTTGTCGCTAAATGCCGCGATCGAGTCGGCACATGCCGGCGCTTACGGCCGCAGCTTCTCGGTGGTCGCCAAAGAGATGGGTTTGCTCTCGCAGCAAAGCGGTGCCTCGACGCGCCAGATTGACGGATTGATTCAGCATACGCAGCAACATGTGCATGCTGGCTTCGATAAGGTGAAAGCGCTGGAGGTGCTATTCGCGCAGATCAGCAGCGCGGTGTCTGGCGTGGTGACGCAGTTGAACGAGCTACAGCACAACAGTGCTGCGCAGAGTCATCGGGTGAAAAAGATTGCGCTGGAAGTGGTGGAGATGAGCGGACAGCTGCAGCAGAACGAAGCGCTTAACGCCCATCAGGTGCAATCGGCAGTGCAATTGCGCGCCTTATCGGACCGCCTGGCGCAGCGCGCGCAGCAGTTCCGTATTTAATCTGCAGGCATAAAAAAACCCGTCAGTGACGGGTTTTCTGCTTATTTCTTCTTCTTACTTTTCTTCAGCAGTGCACGAATCTGCTTCAGTTCCGCAGCGGAGAGCTGATCTTCCACCGCTTCCTGAGTATCCAGACTGTCAATGGCCGGTTGCGCACCCGCATCTAAACTGGCCTGCAGGCGATTAACGATCTCCTGACTCATGGAGATTTGGTTATCGGCGGCTAACTGTTTGATGTGCTCTTTCAGTGCCGGGTCAATTTTGATGGTTAAGTTAACTGTCTCGGTCATTTTCATACTCCCTTTTGATTTACAACAACGTAGCGGAAGCAGATGAAACTTAACAGACTGTCATAAAAATTTAATATTACGAGTGTATAGGGCTGAAATCTCTTAACACCGACTCATCGATGGAGGTCAAATTGCCCTGCAGCTCGGCGCAAAGTTTGCCCATGTAGTGGACGAGAAAATCGGCGTTATGTTCCGCCAACAGGCGTCCAGCTTCGGTTTGCATGGTTTGCGGTAAACCCAATAGCTTTTTCTGGAAGTGATCCAAGGTCCACTTCACATCATCCAGTTCGCGATCCTTTCCTAACGGATCTTCGCTATCAAACAGCGGACGACCTAACGCGCCCGCCGTATAGAAAACGCGCGCCAGGCCGATAGCACCTAATGATTCGAGACGATCGGCATCCTGCACGATTTTCGCTTCCAGCGTTTGCGGCGCGATACGCGCACTAAAGCTGTGAGCCTGCACCGCGTGCGCAACGGCATCCAGCCGTTCGAACGGGAAGTCGGGGAAATCTTGCTGCAGTATGCGGCGCGTCTCTTCCGCGGCATAAGTTGACGCTAAATGACGTTCGGGATGGTTTTTCGGCAGGTTGACCACATCGTGAAAATAGCAGGCGGTCATCACGACCATAGGATCGGCGTCACTGTGCTGCATGATGCGCTTAGCACTCATCCAGACGCGGCGCAGGTGCGCGATATCGTGGGCTTTGTCGTCGTGCAGCCAGTTGAGCTGCAGCCAATTCTCGTAGCGTTGTTGCCAGTGAGTAAGTGACATCGTGCTTCTCCTGTTATTGCTGTTATCTACGTTCCTGCGGACATCATAGCGGCCTGGTCATGACACTTTATTTACATCCGTCCAGGCGGTGCCAGGCGTAAAAATGAGATCCCGATCTTGTTATAACGCTGTTAACGCCGCTTGCACAGCAGCCATTGCGATTTCGGTATTTCCTTAGTGCGTTTTAGTTAAATAACTCTGTTCAATAGGTTTAATATATTCGCGTCATCAACAAATTTCGCTTTAGGGATAAATTCTAGTTATCTGTGCTGATAAATGGGGCTTCTTAGAGGCAGATCAACACGGCATAATCTGAAAAGGTTCCCATAATGGCCTTTATAACGTACTGTATCTGGAAAATTTATGGCTTCTGATCCCTTGCAAAGTCCTTTTCAGCACACATTTTGCTTATGAACCATTTTTTACATCTAAAATTGCCAGAATAGCCTGATACTAAGTCGACAAATTATTAAGCAAACTGATTCAAACCCATTATGCTAGCTCTCACATCTACGGATGTTAGGGGATTCTTCGCAGTTTCCGGGTTTGTGACACATTAAGAGGTATGCAATGAAAGAACGGCCGATTCTTTTTTCCGAACAGCGGGTACGCGCCCTGCTGGTTGGCCAGCAAACGCAGACCCGGCGCATTATGAAAACTCAAGCCTTTGGTCCGGGTCAGGATCATCATGAAGGGGTACACGCATTTGATGTCAGCGCCAATCATCTGCACGGCTATAAATTGATGTCGATGACCGATGTCAGTTCGCACTGCCCATTTGGTCAGGCGGGCGATGGTTTGTGGGTACGTGAAACCTGGCGCGGCCCGATCGTGCCGGAGGCGATGCTGGCGGATTACGAACGCGATCCACTGCCGTTCCGCAATGCGGCTTACTGCCAATATCGCGCTGACAGCAATGAATTAGGACAGCTGGATGAGAATATGCAGAATGCCGAGCAGTTTGGCTGGCAAACCGCGATTCACATGCCGCGCTGGGCCAGCCGCATCGACCTGCAAATCACCTCGGTGCGAGCCGAGAAGATTCAGGACATTAGTGAAGATGACATCATGGCGGAAGGCGTGCAGACCGATTCGCACTTCCTGAATAACTTTTTCACCATGAATATGAATTCCGAATCGCCAAAAGAAGCGTACCGCAAAGCGTGGCAGAAACAGTACGGCGCCACCAGCTGGGAAGTGAACCCGTGGGTTTGGGTGATCGCGTTCCAGCGGGTTGAACGATAAAACGTCTCCTCCCCTTAACCCTCTCCCGCAAGCGGGCGAGGGAACCGTTTTTAGCGATGTAGAAGTTTGGGGAGCACGTGAAGATTTGCACAGTAAGCTCCCTCTCACGCCTGCGTGTGAGGGTTGGGGTGAGGGCAAACTTACTTTCCCGCTTTGCCACGCCAATCACAGACAAATCCCCCATTAACTGGTTGAATCTTCGGCTTTGATTACGCGCTGGTAATTTCCCCTTTGCCGCGCCAGGATACTGTTTTCGTCTGAAGAGTGAGTGAGGCAATGTTCAAATGGCCGTGGCATGCGCAAATAGAGACTTCAGTACTGGCGCTACCCTGGCAACAGGCGCAGCCGCAGCCGATCTTTTCACTGCTCGATCCTGATGAAAAAACCGCGTTGGTTACGCTGGCGCAACGCTTCCTGCAGCAGAAAAAAATCTCGCCGCTGCAAGGCCTGCAACTCGATGAACTGTTACTGACGCGTCTGGCGCTGCTATTCTGTTTGCCAGTGTTGAAGCTCGGTCTCGAATGGCTTGATGGCTTTCATGAAGTGCTGATCTATCCTGAACCCCTCAATGTCGACGATCGCTGGGAAGATGATAACGGCCTGGTACATCACGCGCCGGCGGTGCACGCTGGACAAAGCTGGACGCAAGGTCCGGTGGTGTTAAATGCGCTGGATATTCAGGATTCGCTCGATCTCTCCGGTTTTAACCTGGTGATCCACGAAGTGGCGCATAAACTTGATGCGCGCGGCAGCGGCTATACCAGCGGCATTCCGGTGATGGCGCTGCGCGATGTCGCCAGCTGGGAGAAAGACCTGCTGCAGGCAATGGCGGAGATTGAAGCGGAAGTTGAGTTAGTCGGTGAACAGGCGGCGACCATCGATCCTTACGCCGCCAGCGATGCGGCTGAATGTTTTGCGGTGCTGTCGGAGTATTTCTTCAGCGCACCGGATTTACTGGCTAACCGTTTCCCGGCGATGTATCGCCATCTGCAGCAGTTCTATCGTCAGGATCCCCTGGCGCGATTGGCGATGCTAACAGCAGAACCTGCTTAAATCGCGATCGCTTTGTACTAATGCTAGCCAGTTGAATACAAATGTGTTTTAAGCTGTTGACACCTGCAAGGGGCGCCATTAATATTCGCCTCGTTCACACGATTCCTCTGTAGTTCAGTCGGTAGAACGGCGGACTGTTAATCCGTATGTCACTGGTTCGAGTCCAGTCAGAGGAGCCATATTTATATTTTCATGCATCTTCACGAATCTTTATACGATACAGATTCAACAAGTTAGTGTGAAAAGTCTTCCAGATGCATTTTTATTTCCCCCTCGCATCGGGAAAGATTAGTGGTCTGATTTGGGGCCATTTCAGTTCGATTATGGAGTGACCATCCTATGTCTCTTCATGACATTTAAATCCGCAGATTAAAACCATCCGCTAAACCATTCAAGGTATCCGATTCTCATGGCCTGACCCTTTTGGTCAATTCAGGCGGTTCACGTCTCTGGTATCTCAAATATCGTATCAATGGTAAAGAATCCCGCCTCAGCTTACGGGCCTATCCCGATGTTTCTTTGGCTAACGCCAGACAGCAACGTGATGGCATACGCAAGCTACTGACGCAGAATATCAATCCAGCACAGCAACGGATTGCAGAGAAAGCGGCCCGCTCACCGGAAAAAACATTTAAGCACGTTGCATTGAGCTGGCACAAAAGCAACAGAACATGGTCAGAGAACCACTCCAGGTCTTTTCGCCAGGGACGCTCATAAACCCTGCCATAACGGCATGTTATGCATATGGCAGAAAATGGCTGGAAGACGGAACCCTCCAAACTCGCGCCGCTATTCAATCACGTTCCATTCCAATACTTCATCTTTATCAAGCAGGCCGCGGCGTTCAGACATAAACGGCCCCAGCGGTTCTAATCATCGTAAGCAGCAATTTCATCAGTAAAATCCTGAGTCGTTAATGACCCGTTAACTACAGAATTTACCGTCGAAGTCACAGCCACAGTCCTCCTGAATCCTTGCCTGCTTCTGTTCAGTTTATTTCTTAAAGCTGCCGAACATTTTGTAGCGCCCACCCGGATACAACAGCCGGGCGCAGGTCACCACTTTTTCATGATGCCAGGTGCGGCGCAGGGTTTGCAGGCACGGCTCGGTCTGATGAATATTAAGCAGGCGCTGTTCGTCGTTGCTGGCCATCACCGCTTCAATGGTATGTTCGCCCGCTGTCAGCGGTGCCAGCTGAGTCAGATAGGCGAAAGGCGTCGTTTTAGTGAAATCCTGGTGTAAATAAAACGGTGCGATGTCCGGATTCACTAGCCGGTCTTCCAGTTGCACCGGAATGTCATTTTCGTAATGCACAATCACCGAATGAAACAACACCACGCCGGGCAGCAGCATAAATTTCATCGCCATGCTGTCACCGGCAATTTGCTTACCCAGTTGCAATATGCGGGAGGTATGAAAGTGCCCGCGGCTCTTAATTTCGTCTGAAATGTTATTCACTTCCAGCATCGGCGTGAATGCTTTCATTTCATTGACAAAGGTGCCGACGCCCTGCAAACGCAGCAGATAGCCCTCCGTGGTTAACTCGCGCAGTGCCCGGTTTATGGTCATGCGGCTAAGCCCCAGTTCGGCGACCAGTTCACTTTCTGACGGCACGCGCTGATGCGGTTGCCAGTGTCCGTGCAGGATCTGATTAATGATCCCCTGTTTCACCTGCTTATACAGCGGAGAAGGCTCGTCTCCGGCGTCCGCAATGACTTCTGATAGCGATCTGTTTGATGACATTATTCCTGCCTTGTATGTCGCACGGCGGCTGGCGTATTTTACCGGACATTATTGGCCGGTAAACGCCGCCAGTTCTTTCGCCGCCAGTGCACGCATGCCTTCGCTGCGGTCGTCACTGGCCGCAATCAGGGCCGACAACGAACGTTCGTAACTGATGCCCGCCGTTAAGCCCATATCGAAACTCGCAAGCACGGCTTTTTTGGCCATCTTAACGGCGAGTGGTGCGGCACGGGAAATATTCTGCGCAATCTTTAACGCCTGTTCCGTTAATGTTTCCGGCGTGGTGATACGGCTGATCAGTCCGGCCGCCAGCGCTTCTGTGGCGGTGATTTTTCGTCCGGCGAGGATGATTTCCATCGCCAGTGATTTCCCCACCGATTTAACCAGTCGCTGCGTTCCCCCCGCGCCGGGGATAATCCCGATGTGCGTTTCCGGCAGCCCGATAATGGCCGTGTCATCGGCAATCACGATATCGCACAGCAACGCCAGTTCCAGCCCGCCGCCCAGTGCATAACCGGATAACGCCGCGACAACCGGCGTTTCAATGGCAGCAATCTGATCCCACTTTTCACTGAAACCACTGGTGTAAAGGGCTATCGCTGAGGCGGTGGCCAGCGTGCCAGTATCGGCACCCGCAGCAAACGCACGCGCGGATCCTGAAAGCACCATAGCGCGGATCTGTTTATCACCGTCCAATTCGCGCATTTTCTCCAGCAATTGCGTGAGCATTTCTGCACTCAGGGCGTTAAGTTTTTCCGGCCGGTTAAGAATGATATGCGCCACGCCCTGATGACGTTCACAGCGGATAAGTTCGCTCATGGTTTTTGCATCCCGCTGATGGCAAGGATTGTGGCGTTACGGTGCGCGAGACCTTCTTCAATAGTCTGCGCCGTCCACGGATAAAACCCGGCGCCGGTTTTGGTGCCCAGATTGCCCTGCTCAATTTGCGCCAGCAACCACGGCGGCAACTCGTCGTCGCGCGATAAGGCTGGCAGTAATATCGCGGCGACATTTTTCACCGTGTCCAGTCCGGCAAAATCCATCAGCTTCAGCGGCCCCATCGCCGACCAGCGCGGGGCGAGCGTACTTTGTACAGCGAAGTCCACGTCTTCGATGCTGGCAATTCCGGCTGTGACCAGATGCAACGCCTCACGCAGCATGGCGTATTGCAACCGGTTGACGATAAAACCCGGCGCTTCTTTATGAATGGTCACCGTCTGTTTACCCAGTTGCTGACAAAGCGCATCGGCCTGCTGACGCGTATTTTCATGGGTTTGCGGTCCGCAGACAATTTCCACCATCGGCATCACATCCGCCGGATTAAACCAGTGCAGGCCGATAAAGCGCGACGGCACCGCCAGTACGCTGGCAATCTGGCTGACCGGGACGCTGGAGGTGTTGGTGGTCAGCAGACAGTCGTCGCTGACATGTTTTTCAATCTCTTCGAAAATCTGCTGCTTGAGCGCCAGCACCTCAGCGATATTCTCCGAAACAATCTTCGCGCCTTTCAGACATTCCGCCATGGACGTCGTAAACGTGACCGACGCCGCCAGCCCGGCGTCGATACTGTCGATTACGTTTGCAGCCTTGTGCAGTGAGTTTTCAGTACGTGAATAAAGTGCCACCTTAAAGCCGCTGGCGGCAAATACCGCAGCGATCCGCGCGCCCATCGTACCCGCGCCAATGACAGCAACCTGCGTTAGTTCCATATTATCTGTCTCCGGTTAAATAACGCCCTGTTGCGCAAGTGTGTCCATCTCCTGTGAAGACAGCCCCAGTTGCGCACTGAGAATGGCACGGGTGTGCTCGCCAAGCTGTGGCGGCATTAAATCGGGTTGCTGGATCATACCGCTCAGCTTCACCGGCTGCGGTAAGATACTGATTTCACCAGCGACCGGATGCATCACCTGATGCAGTAATCCACGTTCCGCGGCATGCGGGCTTTGCAGCAGTTCATCCAGTCCCCAGACCGGTGCGGCGGGAATACCACTGGCATCGAGCAGGGCGAGCGCCCCGTCCACCGTTTTGTCATGCAACCACTCTTCAATCAGCACCCGTAATTCGTACTGATGTTTCAGGCGCTGCGGATCCGTCGCAAAGCGTGCATCCTGCACGACTTCTGGTTTCCCAATGGCCTGCGCCAGACGGCGGAACAGGCTGTCATTGGCGACGGCAAGCACCAGATAGCCGTCTGCCGCACGGTAGCTGTCCATGGGGGCGCTGATCGGATGTGCATTACCCAGTCGCCCGGCCAGCGGCATACCGCCCAGCAGCTGTGTCAGCGAAACCATTTGCATCGACACCATCGCATCAAGCATCGCGACATCCACATGTTGCCCGAGTCCGGTAATGCCCCGTTGCAGCAATGCCGCCAGAATACCCCACGAACAGTACAGACCCGACACCACATCACCAATCGCATCTCCCACCCGAGTCGGTTCCCCGTTCGCCCAGCCGGTGACCTGCATAATGCCGCCCATCGCCTGGATCACATGATCGTAAGCAGCTTTATGCGCCAGCGGTCCCTGCTGACCAAAACCGGAAATACTCGCATACACCAGCCTGGGATTGATCTTCTTTACGGCGTCATAATCAATGCCCAGGCGGGTGGTCACACCGGGACGAAAATTTTCCACCAGCACATCCACGCTTTCGATCAGTTGCTCCAGCACGGCCCGGCCTTGCGGTGATTTCAGGTTTAGCGTCAGGCTTTTTTTGCCGTGATTAAGCAGCATGAAATAGGTGCTTTCGCCATTAACATGCGGGGTGAAATCACGGGAATCGTCACCTTTACCCGGCATTTCAATTTTGATCACTTCCGCACCCAAATCATTGAGCAACGAAGCGCAGTAAGGCCCGGCCAGCACGCGGGAAAGGTCGAGCACTTTGAGTCCTTCCAGCGGCCGGGATGTCTCTGATACATTCATGCGGTTTCTCCCTCAACGGTGTCTGCAAAAATCAAAGGTGTCAGCGCGCGCAAGATAGCGCCCTGTTTGATGAGCTGGCGGATGGCCAGCATATCCGGATACATTTCCTCGTCACTCTGCCGGAAGGCCACCTGCTCACGCACCAGAGACAGCACGGTTTCTGTGCCCGCCGACGCGCGCAGTGGCCGGTGGAATTCCACCGCCTGTGTGGCACACAGGATTTCTATCGCCACGATATCAATGGCATTTTCAACGGCATCAATAGCATTGCGTGCCGCCGTCACACCCATGGAAATGTGATCTTCCTGTCCGGCACAGGTGGAAACGGTATGCACGCTGGCCGGTGCCGCCAGCGCACGGTTTTCCCCTGCCAGCGCGGCCGCAGCATACGGCGGGATCATCATCCCTGAATGCGCCCCGCCATTGGCCATCAGAAAAGCCGGCAATCCGCTGAGATGGCTGTTCGTCAGGCGGTCAGAACGGGCCTGCGAACCGGTGCTGAGTTGCGCAATGGCAATCGCCAGCGCATCCAGACACAGCGCCACCGGCGCACCGTGTCCGTTGCCGCCCGGCAGTACATTCAGCTCGCCGTCTTCGACTATAAACACCGGATTATCCGTGACAGAATTCACTTCCGTGGTCAGCGTTTTCAGGCAATAACTCAGCACATCCCGCGCCGCGCCGTGCATTTGCGGAATGCACCGCAGGCTCAGCGCGTCCTGCACGCGAAAATCACGGTATTTATCGAGGATCTCACTGTCATGCAGTAAACTGCGCAAAATCCGCGCGGTTTCCTGCTGACCGTCGTGCGGGCGCAGCGCATGAAGGCGGGCGTCATACCCGCGGATGTTCCCCTTCAGCACTTCCAGGCTCATGCCACCCGCGGCATCCGCCACCGGCAGCAATTCGCGGAAAGTTTCCGCCGCCAGACAACCAAGCGCAGTGATTTCATACGTACCGCTGACCAGTGCATGGCCTTCGCGCGGGCCGGGAATGCGCACGGCAATCCCCGCCCGTTCCAAGGCTTCCCGTGCCGGTAATAGTTCGCCCTGATAGAACGATTTTCCATAGCCGAACACTGACAGCCCGATATGTGCGGTGGCAATCAGATAGCCGACTGATCCTTTGGCGGGTGACCACGGCGTCACCCCCTTGTTGAGCATATGGGCCATCGTCTGCACCAGCGCCGGGCTGACGCCGCTGAATCCCTGCAACAGGGATTTCATCATCACCACCATCATCGCCCGCACTTCATGCTGCGCCAGAACAGGCCCTGTACCGCAGGCATGGCTTTTTAGCATATTGAGCTGCACGTCGGAGATTTGCTCCGGCGACAGGCGCTGGGTGACCAGGTCGCCCACGCCGGTGGTCAAGCCGTAAATCACTTTATCGTCAGCCAATGCCTGCCTGATTTTCTCGTGCACGATCAGCATGGCGTCTAATGCTGACGGGTCCGGCAGCACCGGCGCCCCGTAAGCGATATCGGCGATGTCACGGACGGAGGTTTCCGCCGTGCCTAAGATAATAGTGCGCCTCATCATTTATTCAGCCCGTGCCCGGTCAGCCACTCTTTTGCCACTGCATCCACACTTTCGAAATTCGCCAGTTTGCCGTTCATCACGATCAAATCGCTAGTGGTTAGTTGCCTGGATACATTGTTCAGCGTGGTTTCAACCACATTGCTGGCTTTGTCTTTTGCAATCAGCGGCACAATGTTTTGCGCCGGGAATAAGTGTCTGGAATCTTCCAGTGCCACCAGATTCTTCGTTTTCATCGCCGGATCGGTTGAGGTCATGTCCGCAACCTGAATCTGATTGTTGGTCAGTGCAGACAGCGTTAGCGGACCCGCGACGTCAAGCACTTTGAAGTTCTTAAAGGTCAGGCCGTAGACTTCGTTCAGTCCTTTCACACCTTCACGACGGGTTTTCCATTCTGCCGGGCCACCCAGTACCAGCGTTTTTGCCACCGGTGCCAGGTCACTGATATCTTTCAACTTGTATTTTTTGGCAGTTTTTTCAGTCACTGCCAGCACATCGCTGTCCTGCGCTGCAGAAATATCCAACATTTTGATTTTCTCAGGCAACGCTTTCGCCAGTGCCGCTGCCACATCTTCAGAAGAATGCGCCTGGGTTTTTTCGTCGAGATAACTCAGCGTGGCACCGCTGTATTCCGGGATCAGGTTGATTGAGCCGTCAAGCAGCGCAGGCATATACACCTCACGGCTGCCGATATTAAGTTTGGTTTGCACCTTGACGTTTTTCGCCGCCAGCGCCTGCTGATAAATAGTGGCAATCAGCTGGCTTTCCGGGAAGTCCGCCGAACCGATAATAATGGTGCCACCCGTGTCAGTTGAGAAAGCGGCAGGAGCGTGCACGACAGCAGCAGAAAACAGGGCAACGGCGAACATTTTTTTCAATTTCATTTTTGTCAGGCTCCGGAATGAGTGAGTAAATAATTCAGTTATTCGATAAAGGAATTGTTTTTTTACGGCGGCGCTCGCGCTGCCGTAATCCTGGTGAAACAATGAAACTAATTAAAAAAGAGAAAAACACATCAACCAGCAACGCTAATATTCCCACCATAAAAGCACCCGCAACCATTTGCGGATAATCATTCTGCGCACGGCCATCAATAATCAGCCGCCCTAACCCCCCAAGCGAAACATACGCAGCAATCGTAGCCGTAGACACAATTTGCAGCGCAGAGCTGCGGATGCCGGATAATATCAGCGCCATCGCACAGGGTATTTCCACCGTCAGCAGTAATTTCAGCGGTGAATATCCCATGCCGGCTGCGGCGTCAATAATCGCCGGATTAATCGCCCTGATGCCGGAATATACACCCATCATGATGGGCGGTAATGCCAAAATGATCAGCACAATCAGACAAGGCACAATAAAAGCCAGGTCTGATTCAAATACCGGCCCGAACAGAATTACCAGTAAAATAATCACCCCGAATGAAGGCAATGCGCGCATGGCATTGGCGCTGCCGATTAATAGCATCGCGCCTTTGCCGGTATGACCGACATAACAGCCAATCGGGAAAGCAATAATCACTGCAATAAACAATGCTTCAAAGCTGTAAATCAGATGCTGAAATATTAGCACCAGTAAACCGTCATCGTTGAGCCAGTGACCGGGATCCAGCAACCAGTTAATCATTTCACGTTCCTTTTCGGTTGCCAGGTGGTCATTTTATTGCCGGTACGCAGCACCACATTATCCAGCAGCAGCGCCAGCACAATGCACAGGAAAATACCGGCAAAAATCGGCGTCAGGAAATGTAGCTGGAAACCCTGGGTGAATAACGCCCCCAACTGCGGCATGCCGACCAGTGCTGATATCGACACAATACTGACGTTCGATACCACCACCACCCGCATACCTGCGGCGATCACCGGCACGGCCAGCGGTAATTCCACGCTCAGGAAACGCTGCAATGGCCTGTAGCCCATGGCGACAGCGGCCTGATGGGTTTCATGTGGAACAGAATCCAGCCCGTCGCATACGGTACGGATCAGTAGCGCAAACGCATAAAGTGTCAGGGCCACCACGACATTCACGGTATCCAGAATTTTCGTGCCCAGCAGACCGGGTAATAAAACAAATAATGCCAGGGAAGGAATGGTATAGAGCAATCCTAATACATTGAGAATGCCGTCTTTAAATTTTCCACAGCGGTGCAAAATACCCCCAACTGGAATAGCCAGTGCCAGCCCGATTAAGACCGGAATAACAGACAGGTAAATATGCCAGCCGAGCAGCGTTAATATATTTTCCCGCTGCTGAAATAACCAGTCAAAACGCATGGCATTACCTCACAGCACGGGAATGAGAAAGTGAAAACACCTGTTCGATATTTGCCGTCCCTATAAAGCGCTGCTGTTCATCAACCACAATACCACGCTGACAGGGAGAACTTAACACCGAATCCATTAACTGACGCAGCGTGCCATTTTTAGGCGCAAAGGTGCTGCCGAGATTAATATCCTTAGGGTCCACGGTGGTTTTATTTTGTGTCACATCATACCAGCCGAGCGGACACCCGTTTTCAACTACCAGTAACCAGGCACTTTCTCCGGCAAGGGATCGGGCTTCGCTGACGGAAATACCCGGCACGATCACTGGTTCTTTCGTCAGACTGATATTATCAGGGATCATATCGAACGAAAGTTTACGGTATCCGCGGTCACGGCCAATAAAGTCAGCGACAAATGCATCCTCCGGTTCATTAAGTAATTTCACCGGCGAGGCGATTTGCGCCAGACGACCACCGGGGCGGAAAACCGCAACCTGGTCGCCTAATTTCATCGCCTCATCAATATCGTGCGTGACCATAATAATGGTCTTGCCGATTTCACGTTGTAATCTTAAAAACTCATCCTGTAACTGTTCGCGCACCACCGGATCGACGGCGCTGAAAGGTTCGTCCATCAGCATAAATTCCGGGTCCGATGCCAGCGCACGCGCCACGCCGACCCTTTGTTGCTGACCACCGGACAACTGCCACGGATAGCGCTCCGCCATCATTAGCGAAAGCCCAACCATTTCAAGCAATTCGAGGGCTTTTTTACGCGCTGCCGTGCGTGTCGCACCGTTGAGCAGCGCCGTGACAGCAATGTTATCCTGTACGGTTTTGTGCGGAAACAGCCCGGCGTTCTGGATCACATAGCCTATTTTGCGTCGCAGTTTAACCAGATCCATCCCGGCGGTCGGCTGTCCGTTCAGCATAATTTTACCCGTAGACGGCTCGGTTAACCGGTTAATCATGCGCAGTGAAGTGGTTTTTCCGCAGCCCGAAGGCCCGACCAGCATAGTGATTTGTCCCGTCGGCGCACTGAACGACAGTCTGTCTACAGCCACCGTACCATCTGCGTAAAATTTGCTTATGCTCTCAAATGAAATCATTTCGTTTCCAGCCACATTACGGAGTGTTTTTCATAAGGCGCCTGCGTGTCATTGATTTGCAGACCTGACATGTACTAACTTGTATGTACAATCTAGCAAACAAGATGCCAACTTCTGTGTGCGGTTGAAAAGCCACGGATTGCGGCGGATGGGAGGTGCTGGGGGGGCAGAAAGTGAACGGAAGATGCAGTTATTTGCACCAGAGACAACCCTACTGCCCCATTGCGGTGCGGAATGTTTTAACTACTGACTACAGGCTGTTTACGACTTTCGCTCTGATAACTGACTGACCGACTGAATGTGATATTCAGAAATCAACCGGAGGTTGTTTTTTCCAACAATGTGGCAGAAACAGTTGCTGCCCATGACATCTAAACAACAGCGTCATATATTGTCGTTGTTGTACTCGGTGAGCAGTGATGACGGTGAAACAGAATAAGTCATTTTTTTGCACTCCTTGTTCTCTGCGACGTTATCCAACCAGCACCGAACACTTTATAAAAGCAGGTTGACTTCACGTAGTTCGACACCTGCATAAACCAAGAGCCTGAGCAGATGGATCTCCATAAAATCGCAGAGTAGGCTAACTTGCTTAGGGTAAAGTTTTTAAGGTCATGTTCTATCGAAATTAGGGAGGTGCGACTAGAAACGTCAGAAAATACTCTTAACCTAAGCCATTTTCTCCCTGCTCGGGTGCAGAGCACTGGGCTACGATGGTTTAAGCGTCATCATTCTGTACTTTACCTCACACCCAGAATTGAGGACCAGTTATACAATAGGAGCTAAGCCTATAGTGTCCATTGTTCTATCTTGACGCACTTGCCACTCTAATGACATCCACAACAGTGGCTTTGCTCAAAAGCGGAGAGTCTGATTAGTATTATTGCTATCCGTGCATCAGTTGTTATAGGCATACTCTTCTGCGAATAGGTGACTTTCAAACCCACCCCATCCAGGGAATGCCATAGTCATTCTCACCATATCCGAGGCTCACTCAACCCAGCTTTATGTAACCCGTAACTATTGGTGGTCGTTCTGGGGTCTTAACAGAAAGTGCATTCAGGTTTAGCTTAATTATTAGTCAGTTACTGGCTAAGGCGATCCCAGTCAGAGGAGCCATATTTAGAGAAGCCCGCTTAGGAAACTAAGCGGGCTTTTTGCTTTTACACTTCCGTCCAGCCGCGTAGCAGGTTGTGATACATGTTCAGCAGCGACAACAGCTCTGCGCTATCACCGTGACGCGCTTTGAGGCTTTGAATATTGCGATCCAGCTCGAACAGCATGGCGCGCTGTTTATCATCGCGTACCATCGACTGAATCCACAGGAATGAAGCGACGCGCGCCCCCTGGGTAACCGGCGTGACGCAATGCAGGCTGCTCGACGGATACAGCACCAGATGGCCCGCTGGCAGTTTCACCTTGTGCTGACCATACGTGTCTTCAATCACCAACTCGCCACCTTGGTAGCTTTCAGGTTCGCTGAGGAACAGCGTGGCGGAGAGATCGGTTCGCATCCAGCCCGCCGCGCCGTTATGGCGTACCGCGCCATCGACATGAAAACCGTAGGTTTCGCCTTGCTCATAACGGTTAAACAGCGGCGTGGAAATCGATCGTGGTAATGCAGCGGAAAAGAACAGCGGGTTGTTGTTCAGCGCCTGCATCACCGCGGTTTGCAGCTGATCGTACAGTGGCGTGCGGGTATCGATCTGCTGATTGTTTTTCACCGTCGCGCCCTGGCTGCCGACCGTCGCCCTTCCGTCGATCCATTCGGCCTGTTGCAGCAGCGTGCTAAAACTCGCTACCTCTTCCGGCGTCAGTACAGCAGGAATGTGATACATCATCGCGTTGTTCTCTCAAAAATTGTGGGGCGCGCACGCCCCACGACGTTAACTTAGAAATGCACGTTTGCCGTCAGCAGGAAAGTCCGTGGCTCGCCTGGATGGTAGCGATAACCGCTCTTATTGATTGACGCAACATAGTTGGTATCGAACAGGTTATACACATTGAGCTGCAGATCGAGGTTGTTGTTCACCTTGTAGCCCAACTTAGCATCGGCGACCCAATAACCTTCGGTGTGATCCGGCGTACCGACCGCACCATCGCTGCCGCGACGCAGACTGCCCACATAACGCGCACCGGCACCGACTGAAATCGCATCGGTTGCCTGATAGTTGGTCCACAGCGTAAAGGCGTGCTTCGGCGTGTAAGCCAGCGCAGAAGATCCATCCTGCGATACGCTATCGCCTTCGGTCACTGACGCATGTTGTAGGGTATAGCCGGCGATCACTTCCCAATCTGGCGTGATGTTGCCAGTGGCTGAGAGCTCATAACCTTCCACACGTTTTTTACCGGCTTGCGAATAAGTGCCGTCGTCGTTAGCGGTGACTTCATTTTCAATATCGGTACGGAACAGCGCCGCATTCAGCAACAGACGTTTATCCAGCACCTGCCATTTGGTGCCCACTTCACTGGACTTGGCTTTCTGCGGTTTGAAGTCAGTGCGGTTGGCGCTGTTGCCGGTGCCGCCCGCGGCCAGTGCAAAGCTGCTGCCACCTGGCGGTTGCTGAGAAATGGCATAGTTAACATAGACGTTGCCCTGCTCGGTCAGACGATAAAGCGCACCGGCTTTCCAGTTCACCAGATTGCCCGATTTCGCGGTATCCACGGTAGTAACCGGCGTATTGCGCGGCACGCCAGCTGGGCACGTCAACGCACCGCGTCCGGTGCCGCCACAGGCGGTCGCGCTGTCATACTCGGTGTGATAGTTATCGAGACGAATGCCGCCGTTCAGCTCAAAACTGTTGGTAATGGCGAGCGTATCAAAGGCGTAAATGCCTGCGGTATCGGTTTGCCCGTTAGCATTGGCACCATTCCTGTCCAATCCACCCACCGAAATGCTGCTGATAGGATGGTAAATATTAACCGATGGCGGCGTGATCGCATTGACGCCGTAGTTGGTTTGATTTTCACGCGTAAACTCCACGCCCGCGCTGACATCGTGACCAACCGAACCGGTGTAAAACTTCGAGGTGATGTTGGTTTGGTTGGAGAGAATGCGGTTGCTGATGTCTTTGGTGTTCGCCAGGCGCGACCAGCTCCAGCTATTCACATCGTTCCGGTTCGGCGCAGTGATATTGGTGGCGCCGCCCATCACCGCCGTCAGCAGATATTCCTGCTTCACGCGTGACCAACGCGTGGTGTTGCGGATGGTGGTGCTGTCGTTAATATCGTGCTCGAAGCGTATGGTGGCGCTGTCGGTGGTCGATTTATCAAAGTCAGAATCGGTGCCGTAATAGTTACTGGTCGCGACTTTGCCAGAATTGTTCAGTGCCGATGTCGCCGCATTCGGCGCCGAATAGCCCGGCAGGCCAATGGTTGGAATGCCGCCATCGGGCGTATTGTTTTGATGCACATGCAGATAGTTGAGGTACAAGCGCGTTGCAGTATCCAGACCCAACGCCAGCGATGGCGCTACGCCATAACGCTCGTTCTGCACGTTATCACGCGCCGCATCGTGCGTTTTCTCACCCATCAGATTGAGGCGGAACGCGGCGTTGTCATTGATCGCCTGGTTGTAATCCAGCGTGCCGCGACGCATCCACGCGCTGCCAACGCTGACTGAGGCGTCGAGCCCGCTATCGAGGCGCGGCTGTTTGCTGATCATATTAATCGAACCTGACGGCGCGCTGCGTCCGTAATCGGTGCCCGATGGCCCTTTAATCACTTCAACCTGCTGAGTGTTGAAGGTATCGCGCGTCACGCTACCAATATCGCGAATACCATCAACGTAAATGCTGTTGGAGGTATCAATGCCACGCATATACACCGCATCACCGGTAGTAGAACTGCCGTTTTCCCCCGCATAGAACGCGCCCACGCCCGGCACGTTTTTCAGCGCGTCGGTAAGATTGGTTACGCCCTGATCTTTAATCACCTGATCCGGAATCACCGTCATGGTGCGGGTGGTATCCACCAGCGGACGATTGAATTTCGGATCGGCAGATGCGTTGGGCGCATACAGTGATGGCGTATGCGCTTCAACCACTAAGGTATCGTCAGATTTTTTGTTGGAATTTTCTGCCGCTAATGCGGCAGCAGGAGAAATACCAATGCAAAGCCCGGTGAACAGGGTCAACGAATTGAAGCTGCCAAACGGCAGGGTGCGATTTTTATCCATTTTTAAGGGAGTGAGTTTCTTGTAATGATTGACGCGCACATCACATCAGCGGATGGCCTGGCGCAGAAGCATTCCGGCGGCAAGGCGTTGAGCTGGCGTGACACCTAAATGATAACGCCAATGGTTATCATTTACTTTTCTATCTTACACGCACGCCATGCGTTAGGAATACATTTCTTTACGAGAAAATTACGAAATCAAGGCAATTGATTGACAGTGGAGCATCTGGTGAGATTTTTTGAACGAAGGGTCAAATTTCAGGCATAAAAAACCCGCTGGCTAGAGCGGGTTCTTTTATTCAACAGCGCACAGCTCATTCCAGTAGCTGTAGCGGATGACATGATGCAGGCGCTCATCTCTCATAGTAACGATACACCGAAGGATGGAACTCAACGCCGTACAGTTGGCTGATGGGAATCAGCAGGTCGATATGATTACTGAGATCGAATTCGCGCTCTTCTGCGGGTCCAGTCTCGCCATTGATCAGTTGGTTAAACCACTGCTGCAAGAGGTGTTTCATTGTCAGCTTCTCCACAAATTATTGACGCTGACAGTAAACCGTATTCTCTCCTATAACCAAACCGATTAGTTGTGCGCTTCTTTGCCAATTAATGCATATGTAAAGCCCACAATGGGGACCAGCCAATGCCCTATCCCCTGCTCTTCGCCATCATCTTGCGGTAATTGTTCAGCCATTTGCCGCTGTTGAGTCGCCACCAGAAAAATACGCCGCGCACCGTCCAGTCGAGGAACATGCCGAGCCACACGCCTATCACGCCCATTCCCAATACAATCCCAAGGAAATAACCGGCTACGACGCGTGCGCCCCACATACTGAACATCGACACGTACATGGTGTAACGCGCATCGCGCGCGCCTTTCAGGCTAGCGGGCAGCACCCATGAAGCGGTCCAGATCGGCATAAAGGCGGCATTCAGCCAAATCAAATGCTTGGTAACTGAAATGACTTCCGGATCGCGGCTGTAAAACTGCGCGAGTGTTCCGGCGAGCGGCACGGTGATCAGCGCCAGCGAACACAATCCAATCATCGCCAGCCAGAACACGTGTTTGATTTGCCGTTCAGCCTGCATCACCTGATTCAGTCCCAACCTGCGGCCGGTAATAATGGTCGACGCCGATCCCAGCGCGTTACCCGGCAGGTTAATCAGCGAAGCGATCGAGAAGGCGATAAAGTTACCGGCGATCTCATTGGTGCCCATGCCAGCAACAAAAATCTGCGTCAGCAGCTTACCGCCGTTAAACAGCACCGATTCAATACTGGCGGGCACGCCAATGCCCAACACTTCCATCAGAATATTGCGGTCCCAGCGCCGGAAATAGCTGGCGATGGAGATTTTCAAGGCCGGCGTAATGCCGCGATACAGTACATAAATCGCCGCCGCCGCACCAATATAGCGCGAAATGGTTAAGCCCAATCCGGCACCAACAAAGCCCAGCCCTTCCCAACCCAGGCAGCCGTAAATCAGCACGCTACTGATCACGATGTTGAGAATGTTCATGCCGCCGTTGATCAGCATCGGGATTTTGGTATTGCCAGCACCACGCAGCGCGCCGCTGCCAATCAGCGCAATCGCCGCTGCGGGATAGCTCCACGCCGAGGTTTGCAGATAGCTCAGCGCCAGCTCTTTCACTTTGGGATCGGCGCTGCCGGCAATCACATCAATGATCAGATGCCCCCAAAACTCGATGGCGATCACCAGCACAAACGCCAGCGCGGTCATCAATCCCAGCGACTGTCTGGTGGCGGCTCGCGCACGTTTGCCGTTGCGTTTCGCCAGGCTGAACGCCACCACCACCGTGGTACCGAGATCGATGGCGGCAAAGAAGGAGATGATCACCATGTTGAAGCTGTCGGCCAAACCGACGCCCGCCATCGCTTCTTTACCCAGCCAGCTCACTAAAAAGGTACTAAGGACGCCCATCAGCATCACGCAGAGGTTTTCGATAAAGATGGGCACGGCTAATGGGGTGATTTCTCGCCAGAACAACGTACGGTAAGCGCGGCGCTTGGGATACCACGCCGTGTTTCTGACCGCCCGCATCACTGCTACGCCAGGATTTTGCAAGGGATTACCAAATCACTTTGGAGAGGAAGAAGAGTAATAATGATGATAGGCCACTGAGAATTATGCAAAGTGTTTCCCCTCACCATTTAATCATTATTACAAACTTTTTGTCGCCACCACCGCAGGATCGGCTGCGCCGCCCAAATAGGCGCTGCGCACGTCGTCATTATTGAGCAGCTCTGCGCCGCTGCCGCTCAGGCGAATCTCACCGTTCACCATCACATAGCCGCGATCGGCTAGCTGCAATGCATGGCGGGCATTCTGCTCCACCAGAAACAGCGTCATGCCTTGCTGGGTCAATTCGCGCAGAATGCCAAAGATCTGCTTCACCACAATCGGCGCGAGGCCAAGACTGGGTTCGTCGAGCAGCAACAGTTTAGGTCGACTCATCAGCGCGCGGGCAATCGCCAGCATCTGCTGCTCGCCGCCGGAGAGCGTCATGGCGCGCTGCTTACGCCGCTCCAGCAGGCGCGGAAACAGCTGATACATGCGATCTTTGTCCTGTTTAACAAAACGTTCGCCGATAGCGATGGTGCCCATCAGCAGGTTCTCTTCCACCGTCATATCAGGAAAGATGCGTCGTCCTTCCGGAGCCTGCGCAATGCCGCTGGCGGCGATGAAGTGCGTCGAACGCTGGCTGATCGCTTCGCCGCGCAAACGTATCTCGCCGCTGGCAATGCGCGGCTGACCAAAGATCGACATCAGCAGCGTGGATTTTCCCGCGCCGTTAGCACCAATCAGCGCCACGGTTTCGCCCTGATTCACCGTCAACGACACCTGTTTCAACGCCTGCAAAGGACCGTAAAACACATCGACTTGCTCAAAAGCCAGCATCGGTTCAGCCATGATCGCTCTCCTCTTCTGCGCCGAGATAGGCGGCAATCACTTTGGGATCGTGTCGAATTTGCTGCGGCGTGCCCTGGGCAATCACATCGCCATGATCGAGCACTACGATGTGATCGGAAATGCGCATCACCATTGGCATGTCGTGTTCAATCAGCAACACGCTGATGCGATGGTCGGCGCGCAGACGATGTAAAATCGCGCTCAACGCCTCGGTTTCCACCGGATTCAGCCCAGCCGCCGGTTCATCCAGACAAATCAGTTCCGGTCGCGTACACATGGCGCGCGCGATCTCCAGCCGCCGTTGCTGACCGTAAGAGAGCGTGCCCGCCAGGCGGTTGGCGCTGGCGACCAAATCGACGTTTTCCAGCCAGTAAAAAGCGCGATCCAGCGCGCGATTTTCTGCTTCGCGGTAGCCGCGTGTGTTCAGCACGCCCGCCAGCAGCTGACGATTGACCTGCATATGCTGTGCCACCAGCAGATTCTCAATCACCGACATTTCGCGGAACAGCCGGATATTTTGAAAGGTACGCGCCAGCCCGGCGCGGTTCACCAGATGCGCGCCGCCAAACATCTTATACCAGAGCCGCGAGCCGAGCCGTGTAGGATTGATCCAGTCACCTGCGTGAATTTTTTGCCCCAACACCTGAATCACATCGGTGCTGCGCTGATTGGCGTTGAGCACAATGCGTCCGCCGCTGGCGCGATAAAAACCGGTCAGGCAGTTGAACACCGTGGTTTTACCGGCGCCGTTAGGACCAATTAATGAGGTCACCGAACCGCGCTCCACCGCCAGGCTGACGTCATTCAGCGCCTTGATGCCGCCAAAGCGCATCATCAGGTTGTCCACTTGCAGGATGGCATCACTCATGGCGCACTCCTTTTCGCAGTGGCACGCCAACGCGTGCGGTGCGCACCAGCCCACGTGGCCGCCAGATCATCATCAGCACCATTAGCATGCCGAACAGCAGCACGCGGTATTCGGCAAAGCTGCGCAGCAGTTCCGGTGCCACCGTCAGCACAAACGCTGCCAGCACCACGCCGAGCGTCGATCCCATCCCACCAAGCACCACAATGGCGAGAATCAGCGCCGACTCAAAAAAGGTAAACGAGGTGGGATTAACGAAGCCCTGATAGCTGGCAAAAAACACCCCGGCGATGCCCGCCGTTGACGCGCCCAACATAAAGGCTGAAAGCTTAACCAACACATGGTTAAGCCCCATCGCGCGGCAGGCAATCTCATCTTCACGCAGCGCTTCCCAGGCGCGGCCAATCGGCATACGCGTCAGGCGATGCTTGATCCACAGCACCAGCAACACCACCAGAACCAGCACAACATAGATAAAGATAAATTTCATATTCGGGTTGTAAGTGACGTGCAGAAACTCGTGATACGGCACGCCGCCATCGCGCGCGCGGCGGGCAAACTCGAGGCCAAAGAAGGTCGGCGACGGCACGGAAACCCCGTTCGGGCCGCCGGTAAAGGCGACCCAATTGGTCAGCACCAGACGAATGATTTCACCGAAGCCGAGCGTGACAATCGCCAGATAATCGCCGTGCATGCGCAGCACCGGGAACCCAAGCAGCGCGCCAGCAAAAGCGGCCAGCAGCGCCGCCAGCGGCAGCATGCTCCAGAACCCCAATCCGAGATATTGATAGCCAAGCGCCAGGCCGTACGCACCGATGGCATAAAAAGCCACGTAGCCGAGATCGAGTAATCCGGCGAGCCCGACCACAATGTTCAAGCCTAGCCCGAGCAGCACATAAATCAGGCCGAGAATCGCCACCGTCAGCAGATATTTACTGGAGAGAAACGGAAAGGCCAGCGCCACGATCAGCAGCAGCGGCAATATCCAGCGCAAACGCGACCGATAGCCAGGCTCGCGCACGTAAACCCCGTCATCGCTGCTGGCAAACTTGCGCATGATGCGCTGACCAACAGGCGCGTGCAGAAACAAACTGAACAGCAAACGCCCCGCCATCACCACCGCCACCAGCAGCGCCACGCGCTGTGGCGACAGTTTGAAGCTGTAACCATCGAGCACCACGCCAACAATCGGACCAAATACCACCAGCGCCACTAACCCCGCCAGCAGCGTATCGAGCAGCGCCTGGCGCACAGGATTTTGCGTCATTGCATTCATCGGGGCTTCCTCACACTTTAGCGACCAGCGGTCGTCCCAGCAGTCCTTGCGGGCGGAAGATCAAAATCACCACCAGCAGCGAAAACGAGAACACATCTTTGTAGTCAGAATTCACCATCCCGGCGAACTGCGCTTCCGCGACGCCCAGCAGTAATCCGCCAAGCATCGCGCCCGGCAGCGAACCGATGCCGCCGAGCACCGCAGCGGTGAACGCTTTGATGCCAATAATAAATCCGGCGTAAAAATCAAAGGTGCCGTAATTCATCGTCACCAGCACGCCGGCCAATCCCGCCATCGCCGCACCAATCACAAACACCAGCGAGATAACGCGATCGGTATTGATGCCGAGAATGGAAGCCATGCGCCGATCCTGCTGCACTGCGCGGCAGATACGCCCGAGTTTGGTGTACTGGATAATCCAGGTCAGCAGCGCCATGCCGCAAAACGCCGCGATCAGGATGAAGATTTTGGTCCAGGTGATTTGCACCACGCCGCCATCAAATTCCATGCGCAACACGCCGGTCAGCAACGTCGGAATGCCCTGCTGATTTGGCCCCTGACTGAGTTGCACATAGTTTTGCAAAATCAGTGACATGCCGATCGCTGAAATCAGCGGCGCAAGGCGCGTCGAATTGCGCAGCGGTCGATAGGCGATGCGCTCAATCGCCCAGCCGTAAGCCGAGGTAACGATAATGGTGAAGATTAAGGTGCCGAATATCAGTAGCGGGAAGGAGTGAATGCCAAAAAAGCTGAGTAGCGATAAGCCAATGGCACACAGATAGGCGGAGATCATATACACCTCGCCGTGGGCGAAGTTGATCATGCCGATAATGCCGTAAACCATGGTGTAGCCGATGGCGATCAGGCCATACACGGCACCGAGCGTTAAACCGTTGATCAGCTGCTGTAAGAAAAAGGCGTCCATAATGTCGTCTCGTACTCAATAGGAGCGCACACCTCGCGCGCAATCGCGAATGGCCCCGCACTGCGCGGGGCCGCGTGGCACATTACAGCTGGTGATACTTGCCTTTGTCGTCCCATTGATACACGACGTAATCCGACACCTTGAGATCGCCTTTACTGTCCCAGCCTTTTTTGCCCATGACGGTATCGACGCTGTTGGCTTTCAGCCAGTCGCTGGCCTTGGCGTTGTCTTTACCGGCTGCTTTGTAAGCGGCGGCCAGCGTCTGCACGGAGGCGTAGGCATACAGGGTGTAACCTTCTGGCTCAAATCCGCCGGCGCGGAATTTGTCGATAACCGCTTTGCCATCGGCGATGGTGCGCGGATCGTTGCCGAAGGTCATGTAGACGCCTTTGGTGTATTGCGGGCCGCCTGCTGCCGTCACCATCTCTTCCGTCACAATGCAGTCACCGGAGAAGAAAGCTGCATTAACGCCCTGCTCACGCATCTGACGCACCAGCGGACCGGCTTCAGGATGACAGCCGCCGAAATAGACCACGTCCGGTTTCAGCGCGCCGATCTTGGTTACCAGCGCATTGAAATCTTTCTCACCGCGCGACAATCCTTCATACAGCACTTCTTTTACGCCGCGCTTCTCAAGTGAGGCTTTGGTGGCATCCGCCAAACCCTGGCCGTAAGTGTCTTTGTCATGAATGATGACCACTTTCTTCGCTTTCAGCTTGTCGATGATGTAATCCGCGGCGATGGCGCCTTGCTGGTCATCACGACCACACATGCGGAATAGGGTTTTCATGCCGCGTTCGGTAATTTTTGGGTTGGTGGATCCGGGCGTGATCGCTAAAACGCCGGCCTCATCATAGACTTCCGAAGCGGGCATGGTGGATGAGGAGCAGAAGTGGCCAACCACCGCCATCACTTTATCCTGATCGACCAATCGGTTAGCGACGGATACCGCCTGCTTCGGTTCACACGCGTCGTCGCCCTGCACCAGCACGATTTTCTCGCCGTTGATGCCGCCTGCCGCATTGATATCCTCCGCGGCCTGGCTTGCGCCTTTCCAGTATTGCGCGCCGTACGTCGCATTAGGCCCAGAGAACGGACCCGCCACACCAATTTTAATATCTGCCTGAGCGTAAAAGGCCACGCTTAAACAACCTGCAATCGCCACCTTCATTGGGTGTTTTATGAATTTCAAAGACATGCTTTCAATCCTCAACGGGTCAGGAACGGAGCCATACCACGGCCTGGGAGAAATCAATTTCTGAAACTTCGGCAGAACAGAGTGCGGCCTCCAACACCCGAAGAGTCGCCATTTATGGCAACCTGCTTTGAGAACCGGATGGATTCATTAAGGCCACGGTTGAAAACTAAGCAATAAGCTCGCCAATACCGCGAAGGTGGACGATTTATTACTCGGGCATCGCTCCAGAACAGGAGACACGCGATGTAACATCCCTGCTGATCATAAACATAGCCGCGGTTACGCCACGCACCAGCACCGTGATGGTGCAGAATGCGGTTGATCACAGATTCTTCATCGTAGCGAAGGGTTTATCCGCTATGCTCTGGTGAAAACGGTCCATGTTTCTGAAGGAGAACCCATGAATACACAACGGAACGGATTGAGCAGCCAGCAAGCGCTGGACGAACTAGAACGCCTTTACGATGCAGCCGTTGACGCGCTGCGCAACGCCATTCGCGATTTCACTGCCACCGGACAGTTGCCGGATGAGGCCGCGCGTCAGCAAGGGCTGTTTGTTTATCCGCAGCTGCGCATCACCTGGCTGGGTGAAGGTCCGCAGCAAAATCGCACCCGCGCGTGGGGACGTTTTACCCATACCGGCAGCTACAGCACCACCATTACGCGCCCGGCGCTGCTGCGCCACTATCTCAGCGAGCAGCTGCAGATGCTGGAGAAGGAGTACGACGTGCTGATTGAGGTCGCGCCTTCGCAGCAGGAAATTCCTTATCCTTATGTGATTGACGGCTTGTCACTGGACCGCTCAATGAGCGCCAGCATCGCACGCCATTTCCCCACCACCGAACTGTCGCAAATCGGTGATGAAACCGCCGACGGCCTGTTCCACGCCAATGCGATTTTCCCGCTGTCGCACTTTGACGCCCTGCGCACCGATTTCTCACTGGCACGCCTGCGCCACTACACCGGCACGAGCGTAGAACACTTTCAGCCGTTCGTGCTGTTCACCAACTACACGCGCTACGTCGATGAGTTCGTGCGCTGGGCGATTGAGCAGGTGCAGGATCCCACCACGCCTTACGACAGCCTGGCCTGCGCCGGTGAAGTGGTGATCACCGCCGATACGCAAGACCCGACGGCGATGATGTCCGATCTGGCGTGGAAGAAGCACCAAATGCCGGCATGGCACCTGACATCACCGAATCGTCGCGGCATTACGCTGGTGAACATCGGCGTGGGCCCATCCAATGCCAAAACCATCTGTGACCACCTGGCGGTGATTCGTCCGCACGCCTGGCTGATGATTGGCCACTGCGGCGGACTGCGCGAAAGCCAGACCATCGGCGACTATGTGCTGGCGCATGCCTACCTGCGCGATGATCACGTACTGGATAGCGTACTGCCGCCAGATATCCCAATCCCCAGCATCGCCGAAGTGCAGCGCGCACTGTATGACGCCACCAAAGCGGTCAGCGGTATGCCCGGCGAAGAAGTCAAACAGCGCCTGCGCACCGGCACCGTGGTCACCACCGATGACCGCAACTGGGAGCTGCGCTACTCCGCTTCGGCGCTGCGCTTCAACCTGAGCCGCGCCGTTGCGGTTGATATGGAGAGCGCCACCATCGCCGCGCAGGGTTACCGCTTCCGCGTGCCTTACGGCACCTTGCTGTGCGTATCCGATAAACCGCTGCATGGCGAGATCAAGCTACCGGGCCAGGCAAACCGCTTCTATGAAGGCGCAATCTCCGAGCACCTGCAGATTGGCATCTGCGCGGTAGAACTGCTACGAGCTGAAGGCGACAAGCTGCATTCGAGGAAGCTGAGAACCTTTAACGAGCCGCCGTTTAGGTAATCATGATGAGTTCCGGCCCATGAAGGGCCGGAACCGTGCAGTAAAGCGCGTCATGACATTTTCAAAAACGATATTCTGCACAAACCACGCCAGCACCAGAAGGCCGGTCGGGATCATGATTTTCCAGGTTATGCTGTTATTGAAGGCAGATATTTTATCCTCCAGCTGGTTAAATCTTTGGTCAATTCTTTCAAATCTTTGGTCAATTCTTTCAAATATTAGATCAATTTTGTCGAACTTCGGGTTGAGTTGATCCTCCATCCGCTCTAACTTTTTATCGATACGTTGTTCAAGCGCCCCCAGCTCACCCAAAATCTCTACCCGCATGACACCCTGCTCAGCCCTGACCTTTTCGATATCCGCTTTAGTAGCAAAATGTTCTGAACGCGCCGTTAGCACAGCAACATCCGTCTGAATCTGCTGCGTGGTTTTTTCCAGCTGTTCAACCCGTTTGGTGAGTTGTTCCATTTGATGATCTCCTTTGTTACCAACGTCAAAAATACGCGGTGGGAACACACGAGTTGCCGTACCAATGGGGTAATCCATCACCGAATCCTCTTCCATCGCGCTGCTCAATCTTTCCACCACACCGTTAGTGAAACAGATTTGCGCAGCGTTAACATTCCACGATCCCGCCATTCGCAGCACATTTTTTGCGGGCAGGTTTAAACAACACGCACAGCCTGGGCCGTTTTGAGATGGAAGGAAAGTGAGCATCAAAAAGGATTGCGAGGTGTCTCGCAGAAAATAAGCGAAGGAATGCAACAGCAGACACGGAAGCCCGAGCGGGCTTCCGTTAAGTGAGATTTACGCGCTCAGCCAGCCCAGTTTGATGACAAACAGAATCGACAGAATGATCAGCGCCGGGTTGACCTCTTTGGTGCGGCCGCTCAGCAGTTTCACCACCGTCCAGGTGATGAAGCCGAACGCAATACCGTTAGCGATCGAGTAGGTCAGCGGCATGGTCAGCGCAGTCACGGTTACCGGCGCGGCGGTGGTGATGTCTTTCCAGTCAATATCCGCCAGGCCAGATGCCATCAGCACCGCAACAAACAGCAGTGCTGGCGCGGTGGCATAAATCGGTACGCTGCCCGCGAGCGGCGAGAAGAACAGGCTCAGCAGGAACAGAATCGCCACCACAATCGCCGTCAGGCCGGTGCGGCCACCGGCGCTGACGCCGGCAGCAGATTCCACATAGCTGGTGGTGGTCGAAGTACCAAGCAGCGAGCCGAACAGCGCGGCGGCGCTATCTGCAATCAACGCACGGCCCATTTTCGGCACGTTGCCCTGCTCATCTGCCAGACCGGCGCGCTTGGTCACACCCAGCAAGGTGCCGGTGTTATCGAACACGTCCACGAACAGGAAGGCGAAGATTACGCTCACCAAACCGACGTTAAAGGCACCGGCGATATCCAGCTGCATAAAGGTTGGCGCGATAGAGGGCGGAGCGGAGAACACGCCACCAAACGGCGTCAGGCCAATGCCCATAGAAATGAAGGTCACCACCAGAATGCCGATCAGCACCGCACCGGTAACGCGACGCGCTTCCAGCACCACAATGATGAAGAAGCCGAGCAGCGCCAGCAGCGGACCCGGTTTGGTCAGATCGCCCAGGCCAACCAGCGTTGCTGGGTTATCCACCACGATACCCGCGCCTTCCAACGCGATAATCGCCAGGAACAGACCGATACCGGCACCAATACCGGCACGCAGCGGCAGCGGAATGCTGTTAATAATCCACTCACGAATTTTGAAAAGCGACATGGCAAAGAAGATCACCGCCGACAAGAACACCGCGCCCAGCGCAACTTGCCAGGTGTAACCCATATGCAGCACCACGGTATAGGTGAAGAAGGCGTTGAGGCCCATGCCCGGTGCGAGTGCAATCGGATAGTTAGCGATCAGGCCCATTAACACACAGCCAATCGCCGCCGCCAGACAGGTCGCCACGAAGACCGCACCTTTATCCATGCCGGTTGCGCCGAGAATGCTCGGGTTAACAAACAGGATGTAAGCCATTGCCAGGAAGGTGGTGATACCCGCAATGATTTCGGTGCGAACCGTGGTGTTGTGCGCTTTTAGTTTGAAGAGTTTTTCTAACATCATCATCTCTCATGAGCGGAGTCGGCACGAATGCGCGCGCTCCTTGCCAATGTGGTTTACATGCTTATTGTTGTTTTGAAAGCGAAGCAAACTGGACAACAGGTTGTGAAACCTTGCGCTTTCCCCTGTCCTTATAGCAATAGCTATGCCACTCCCCTACGCAATCGATTACGTTTTCATTTGCGGCTGCGGCTAAGATTATTCTGAACCAGAATGAGGCGCGATTATGGTGCATTGCACCAGCGCCGCGCAATCGTTTTCCTACCTGACGATGGTTTGGCAAAAAGAGTGCGGCACTGCACGCTTCCGCACTCTGCCAGGCGATGGCGCTCACGTTTCTGTTGCCTTAATCAGCAGGTAAAAAACATCGGGTTACACTGCTTTTAACCCTTTCGTAACAAAAGAGGCGCATCCATGAAGCCCGCGATTCTGGTGGTCGATGATGATCGTGCAGTGTGCGAATTGCTGCACGATGTGTTGAATGAACATGTATTTACCGTTTATTGCTGCCATCAGGGTAAAGATGCGCTAGCCCTGCTCACGCTACACCCGGAAATTTCACTGGTGATGCTGGATATGATGCTGCCAGACACCAACGGCTTGCTGGTGCTGCAACAGATGCAGCGGCAGCGTCCCGATCTGCTAGTGATCATGTTGACCGGCATGGGTTCGGAAGCGGATATGGTGGTGGGGCTGGAGATGGGCGCGGATGATTACATCGCTAAACCGTTCAATCCGCGCGTGGTAGTGGCTCGGGCACGCGCGGCGCTGCGACGCTGCGGACGGCTGGCGCAGCCGGAAGCGTTAGCAGATGAAGGTTGGCAATTTAACGGCTGGCGCCTCGACGATGCGCGCTGCCAACTGTTCAATCCGCAGCGTGAAAGCGTGCCGCTAACGCAAGGTGAATACACGCTGCTGCGCGCACTGGTGGCGCATGCGCGCAAAGTATTAACCCGCGATCAACTGCTCGAACTGACGCACAGCGAAAGCCTTGAGGTGTTTGATCGCACTATTGATGTACTGATTATGCGGCTTCGACGCAAGATAGAAATCAATCCGCATCAACCGAGCCTGATCCGCACCATTCGCGGTCTCGGCTATGTTTTCTCCGCCGACGTGATGCGTCCTGCCTCTTCGGCACGCGAAACGCAAATCGCCTGATCCATCCAGCGCTGCATCTCGGCTAATGGCCGCGTGCCGTCCAGCGCGTTGGCGGCATGCAGATTAAAACAGGCGCAGGTGTGCGCCAGCTTCAGCGTTTCCGTCAGCGACCAGCCTTCATGGCTGGCATAGAGCACACCGGCGCAAAACGCATCGCCTGCCCCCACGCTGCCAACGATCTCTTCTGGCGCTAAGCACCACGCCGGTTGCCAGCGCTCTTCGCCGTCCGCTTGCTGGCCCCACGCGCCTTCGGGTGCGTGGATCACCACCCGCTGACGTACGCCTTGCTGCATTAGCCAGGTAGCCGCCTCGGCAAAAGCTTCGGGGGCGGCAAGCCCGTGCGGCGTGCGCAAACTGATGCCGGTGAGTGATTGCGCCTCCAGTTCGTTGATCACCAGATAATCGAGCCAGCGCAGCGCAGGCACCACCAGCGGTCGATATTCGCCCACGCGCGACACCAAATCGAGGGAGGTGAGATAGCCGCGCTGCTGCATCTGCGCCAGCAGCCGTGCGCTGCGCGTGCCGTATTGATCGTCCGGCACATCAAGGCTATCCAGCAGCAGTAAATACCCGAGATGGAAGATGCGATGGGACGTGAAGACGTCGGCGAAGTGCGCCAGATCGAGCTTGCCATTGGCGCCGCGCGCATGGAAGAAGGTGCGCTGGCCATCCGGCGTGGTCATCACCTGCGTCATCGCCGTATTGATGCTTGCGATGCGCTGCACAAACTGGCGGTCGATGTGATGATCGTCCAGCAGTTGCAGAATGTAATCGCCGTCGCTGTCCTCGCCCACCATGCCGACGCCCGCCAGCGGCAGATTCAGCTGCATGCGCGCCAGCGTAAACAGCACGTTGAGCGCCGCGCCGCCGCTGCACTTCTCGCTGTGCTGAATCTCGGTTAGCCAGCCTTGTTCCGGCCAATGGCTGATGCGCTGCACGTGATCCACCAGCATGCTGCCGGCACCGATGATTCCGTTACGCACCATGCGGTTATGCCCTCCCGGCGCTGCCGAATACCTGCATCTGCTGCGCCACCACGTTGGCGATGTCGCGCTCTACCGCCATCAACAACTCAGCAAAGGCGTCGTAGCGCGCATCGCGTTGGCCGATCTGCGCTTCAATCGCCCCGAGCGCCGCCTGCGACATGCCGGTATAGAAATTGATTTTGTTGATGCCAAGGCTGACGGCGCGGCGGAAATCCGCGTCGCTAATGCCGGAACCGCCATGCAGCACCAGCGGAATGCCAGCCGTCGAGCGAATCGCTGCCAGCCGGTCGAAGTCGAGTTTGGGTTCGCCTTTGTATTTGCCGTGCGCATTGCCAATCGCCACCGCCAGGCAATCAATGCCGGTGGAGTGCACAAAATCAGCGGCCTGCGCCGGATCGGTAAATTTATCGCTATCGGCCTCGCCAAACAGCGCTCCGCCTTCATCGCCGCCCACCGCACCGAGTTCGGCCTCCACCGACACGCCGAGCGCGTGACACATCTTCACCACCTCGCGCGTCTGGCGCACGTTCTCCTCATAGCTGAGCGTCGAGCCATCGAACATGACCGAGGTAAAGCCAAGGCGAATCGCCTGCATCACCGCCTCAAAATGCAGGCCATGATCGAGATGCAGCACCACCGGAATAGCGTGCAGCGCCGCTTCGGTACGCACCGCGGCGACCAAATGCTCGAGGCTGACATACTTAAAATGCACTTCAGCGATGCTGATAATAAACGGCGAGCGCTGCCGCTCAGCGGCCTGATAGAGCGCGCGCAGGAAATGGGTGTCGAGGACGTTAAACGCGCCAAGCGCGTAGCCGTTCTGTTGCGCATGGGCCAAACCCTGCGCCAGTGAAATCAGTGCCATATCAGGCTCCTTTAGGCCAGCCAGCGGTGATATTCGTTACACAGCAGCCAGCGCGGTGCTTCATCTTCATCCAGCGGATTGAAGCGCGCCAGCGGCGTGAGAAACACATTGTCATGTTCGTCGTCATTGGGCATCGAGACTTCACCCACCAACACATCGCCGTAGCCCTCTTCGCCCCAAAAGCTGTGCCAGATGCCCGGCAACAAGGTAACGCTTTCGCCCGGCGATAAACGCAGCTGCGAACCGGCGGCGTGGGTTTGGCGGATGCCATCGAGTGTGACGTTAACCGCCGTATCAGCCAGCTGATTGCCCGCACGGTTATGCAGCGTGACGATCAGATTGCCGCCGCCGCGATTGATAATGTCTTCCATCTTTTGCGGGTGATAATGCAGCGGCGTGACCTGCCCTTCGCGCACATGCATGATTTTTTCGGCATAAGGTTTGGCCCACGGCTGGCCACCCCGCGAACCGTTGCGCAGTGTGAACAGGGTTAAACCGGTTTGATTGAAATCGTCAGCGCCGAAGCTGGTGACATCCCAGCCAAGATGCAGCGCCAGCAGTTCATCGGCGTCATGTTTATCGAGCGCGCGCCACTGGCTGAGGCCGTAATCGGCCCACGGCGGCAGATGCACATCCTGACGCATAAAGAATTCGCGGGTGCGTTGTAGGATCGCATTCACTTCTGAGCGTTGCATCTTCTCCTCCTTTCCACGCTGGCCCTCACCCCAGCCTTCTCGCGCAGCAGGAGAGGGCGCTATTTGTCACCTCTCCCATTTATGGGAGAGGGTTAGGGTGAGGGACAGCGGCTGCTTACTTCACCGTCCAGCCCTTGTAGCTGCTGACGCTGTTACGATCGATCATCGTCACCGGAATCAGCACCGGCTTATCTGGCGCGGGCTTGCCCTGCAGGATGTCATAGCCGATCTCCACCGCTTTCGCCGCCATCACCTGCGGGTCCTGCGCTGGCGTGGCCACGAACAGCGAGCCTTTGCGTTTCAGCGCCTCTTCACCGTCTGGCGATCCATCGACGCCGACAATAAAGAACTCATTGCGCTGAGCCTGTTTCGCCGCCAGATCGGCACCAATTGCCGTTGGGTCGTTAATCGCGAACACTGCATCGATCTTCGGATTGGCCGACAGCAGGCCGGTCATCACTTCGAGGCCACCTTCGCGGCTGCCTTTGGCGTTCTGGTTGTAGGAGAGCAGCTTGATGTCCGGATGGGTTTTCAGCTCGGTCATGCAGCCTTCCACACGGTTCTGCACCGCAGAAACCGGCGGTCCATTGATGATCACCACGTTGCCTTTGGCCTTCAGGCGGTCGGAGATGTATTTACACGCCATGGCGCCAGCAGCGGTGTTATCGGAGGTGATAGTGGCGTTAGCGCCGTCTGCCGCCACGTCGACCGCCACCACCACAATCCCGGCATCACGCGCACGTTTTACCGCGGGCGCGATACCTTTGGAATCGGCGGCGTTAAGGATGATCATGTCCACTTTAGCGGCGATGAAGTTGTCAATCTGCCCCACCTGCTGGCCGAGATCGTAGCCGCTGGAGACCAGCGTCACGTTGACCTTGTCGCCCGCCAGTTCACGCGCTTTCAGCTCGGCACCTTTGGTGATCTGCACGAAGAACGGGTTGGCGAGATCGCCGACGGTCACACCAATGGATTTCAGCTCTTTGGCCTGCACCAATGGCGCGCTCAGAAGCGTAGCCGCCAGCAGTCCGGTTAGAATCGGATTAAAACGCATAGTCGATGTTCTCCTGCTTTTTGGTTTTTATGATTAGTGCTCGCTGTCCCCCATCCCGGCCTTCCCCCGCAAGCGGGGGAAGGAGACGTTGCCACATGCAGCTTCAGTACGAGCATATGGCAGCATCTTCCTCCCCCATTAATGGGGGAGGACCGAGGAGGGGGACAGCCAGCACAGTCTGGGACAGCCAGCACCTTCTAAAACAGCCAGCACCTTGTAACTCAACCCACGTGATGCCGCGTCCGGTACTTATCGATCAACACCGCGATAATGATCACCGCGCCCTTAATCACTAACTGCCAGAAATAGGAGACGCCCATCAGCGTCATCCCGTTATTCAGCGTGGCGATAATCAGCGCACCAATCAGCGTGCCGGTGATGGTGCCGATGCCGCCGACAAAGCTGGTGCCACCGAGGATCACCGCCGCTATCGCATCCAGCTCGTAACCGACGCCAAGGTTGCCGTTGGCGCTGTAGAGGCGCGAGGCGCTCATCAATCCGGCCAGCCCCGACAGCAAGCCGCTCATGGCGTAGACAAACAGCAGCACCACGCTGACTTTGATGCCGGTCAGACGCGCCGCCTGCACGTTGCCGCCAACGGCATAAATGTGTACGCCTAAGGTAGTGCGGCGCAGAATGAACCAGCACAGCGCGATCACCGCAAAGGCGATGATGATCAGCCACGGCACCGGCCCGAGATAGCCGTTGCCTATCCACTCAAAGTTGATGTCGGAGTTGATCACCGTGGTGCCGTTGGCCAGCAGATAAGCCGCGCCGCGCATCGCGGTGTAGGTACCAAGCGTGACAATAAAGGGCGGCAGCCCCGCCCACGCCACCAGAATGCCGTTGAATAACCCCATAATCAGCCCGGCACCTAACGCCGCCGGGATCGTCAGTGACGCAAATGCCGGATCGAGCGACACCGCCATCGCCACCACCGCCGTGGTGCCGAGCATCGAGCCGACCGACAAATCAATGCCGCCAGTGAGAATGACAAAGGTCATGCCCGCCGCCAGCACGATGTTGATCGAGGCCTGACGCGTAATGTTGAGCAGATTGCCCTCGGTGAAGAAGTTCGGCGTGACAAAGCCGAACACCGCCACGATCAGGATCAGAATCGGCAGGATGCCGACGGTTTGCAGCAGGTCACTCATTAACGCGCGCTTGAGGGTGGGACTTTTTACGCGTGCGGATTCACTGGTCATTGCGCTCTCCTCAGGCCTGAACCGGCTGCGCGCCGGTGGCCAGTGTCATAATGTTTTCCTGGCTAATCTCTGCCCCACTCAACTCACCGGCGATGGCGCCTTCACGCATCACATAGACGCGGTCGCTCATGCCCACCACTTCCGGTAACTCGCTGGAGATCATTAAAATCGCCACGCCCTGCTGCGCCATCTGCTGCATCATGCGGTAGATTTCGCTCTTGGCGCCGACATCAACGCCGCGCGTCGGCTCATCAAGAATCAGGATGCGCGGCGCAATCGCCACCCAGCGTGATATCAGCAGCTTCTGCTGATTGCCGCCGGACAAGCCGCCCGCGCGCACCTGCGCATGCGGCACGCGGATGTTCAGCGCATCAATCGCCTCGCTGGCAATCTTCTGCCCTTTGCGCCGATTGAGCAGGCCGTAGCTGGCGTCGCGTTCCAGCGTCGCCATCACAATGTTGTCCTGCGCCGCCAGTTCGAGGAACAAACCCTGCTCTTTGCGGTTTTCGGTGAGAAAACCGATGCCGCGTGCGATGGCGTCGCGCGGCGAGTGAATCTGCACTTTCACGCCGTCGATCCAGATCTCACCGCCGCTCGGTTGATGCACACCAAAAATCAGCTGCGCTAGTTCGCTGCGCCCGGCGCCGACCAGCCCCGCCAGCCCGACAATCTCGCCGGCACGCACCGACAGGCTGCTGGGACGCACTTTGTGTTTGTCGCACAGGTGATTGACGGCGAGACGGATATCGCCGAGCGGAATGTTGCGGTCTTTGTTGAACAGATCGCTGAGCGGCCGCCCGACCATCATGCGCACCAGCTCGCTGGCGTTAAGCTGCTCGCGCGTCAGGCTACCGACGTACTGCCCGTCACGCAGCACGCTCACGCGATCCGACAGCTCATACACTTCCGCCATGCGATGGCTGATGTAGATGATCGCCATACCTTCGCTGCGCAGCCGTTTAATCAGCGCAAACAGCTGCTCGGTTTCACGGTTCGAGAGTGCGGCAGTCGGCTCATCCATCACCAGAATGCGGCTGTTGCGGTGCAGCGCGCGGGCGATTTCCACCTGCTGCTGCTCGGCAATACTCAGGCGGCTCACCAGATCGGTGGCGCTGAACTGCGCACCCAGGCGATCAATCACCCGCTGCGCCTCTTCCGCCATCTGGCGACGCTTCACCAGGCCTCCACGCGTGATTTCACTGCCGAGAAAGATGTTCTCCGCCACCGTCAAATTGGGTGCCAGATTGATCTCCTGATAAATCAGGGTGATGCCCGCCGCCAACGCCTCTTTTGGGCCTTTTAGGACATACGGCTGGCCGTCGATAAGAATTTCCCCGCTGCTGGCGGTATAGGCGCCGGCCAGAATTTTCATCAAAGTACTTTTGCCCGCGCCGTTTTCGCCCATCAGCGCATGCACTTCACCGGGCCAGACCGTGAGATCGACGCCCTTGAGCGCATAGAAGTTGCCGAAGCGTCGGGTGATTCCCCGCATGGAGAGTATCGGTGTGGCATCCATTTACAGACTCCTGCTGGCAAAGGTTGCAGCGAGTAAAACCTGCTTAGATAAATGGAAAATGTCAGCGGCCATTCATATTTGTCATATTTCGCCCCGATCGCGCTTCTATACTCGCCAGCAGTTGAGCGGTAAGGAGTGGCAGCTATGAGTCACAGTCTGCACTGGCACGCGGGCGCGCGCAGTCGCCTGCTGCTGTTTAATCTGCTGGTGATGTCAGTGACGCTGGCGGTGAGCCTGGTCGCGATTTTTGGATTTCGCCACGCAGGTCACATTCAGGAACAGGCGCAGGCACAAACGCTGGCCGATATGAACGGCAGCCTGGCGCTGGCGCGCGACACCGCCAATGTGGCCATTGCGGCGGTGCGGTTATCGCAGGTGGTCGGCGCGCTGGAGTATCAGAGCGAATCGGCGCGCCTGCAGCAAACGCAGCGGGAACTGCAACAGTCGCTGAGCTTGCTGGCAAGTGCGCCGCTGGCGGCACAGCAGCCGCAGCTGCTAGCGCGTATTCGTGAGCGCAGCCAGACGCTGGAACAAACCATTAATCAATTGCTGCGCGCCGGGCATCAGCGCCATCTGCAGCGCAACGTGATGCTGAGCGGCTTGTGGCAATCGCAGCTGTTACTCAATCGCATTGACCTGCTTACGCGCACCGATTCCCCTTCTGCCGCGCTGCGTCAGCAAACCCACAGCTTATTCAGCGTGGCGATTCAATCCAGCGCGCCACAGGCCGCGGTGCAGCAGCTGCAATCGGTGCTGCGTCAGTGGCAAGCGTTAAGGCTCAACGGCGCGCTGAATACCCAGGTGCAGCGGCTGATCGCCACCAGCACGGATTTGCAGCCGGTGGCGCAGCAGCTGGAGCAGAGTGATATCGCCATCGCCTACGCGACTTATCGCATCAAAGCGCTGGTGGCGATGCTCAACGATGACATCACCCATTACGTGCAGCTGGTGGCGCAACAGAGTGACGCACGCAGCGCGGTGACGCATGAAGAGCTGGATTCGATCATCGGCTTTATCGGCCTGTTTATGTTGCTGGCGCTGCTGATCACCGGTTACGCCGGTTACTACATTTACCGCAATCTCGGTTCGAGTCTGACCGCCATCGCCCACGCCATGACGCGGCTGGCGCAGGGTGAAAAGAGCGTCAACGTGCCGGGCCTGGCGCGGCGCGATGAGCTGGGCGATCTGGCGCGCGCCTTTAACGTGTTTGCCCGCAATACGGCGTCGCTGGCGCACACTTCGCGCCTGCTAAAAGAGAAAAGCAACCAGCTGGAATCGACCTTTCTCGCCATGCGCGACGGCTTTGCGCTGTTCGATAATAGCGGTCAGCTGGTGGTGTGGAATGCGCAATATGCCGAGCTGCTCGGCATCGCGCCGCGCGAACTGCACCGCGGTTTGCACTATCAGCAGCTATTAAAACGCGTTGATGTCGAGCTCAACGGATTAGCCGATGCGCAGGAAGTGCGGCTGGCGGATGGACGCACGCTGGAGTTGCGCTTCAGTCCGGTGCCACGGCGCGGCATGGTGAATACCGTGCTGGAACGCACCACGCGCAAGGCGCTGGAGGAAGCGCTGCTGCACAGCCAGAAGATGAAAGCGGTGGGACAGCTGACCGGCGGACTGGCGCACGACTTCAATAATCTGCTGGCGGTGATCATTGGCAGCCTGGCGTTAACCGTCGATCAGCTGCCGCCCGGCACGCTCGCCAGCCGCATCGAACGCGCGCGTCAGGCCGCCGACCGTGCGGCGCAGCTGACGCAGCGCTTGCTGGCCTTCTCACGTAAGCAGGCGCTCTATCCGCGCGCGGTGTCGGTGGTGGAGCTGGTGGATAATCTGCATTCGCTGCTGCAGCACGCGCTGCTGCCCGGTCAGCAGTTGGTGATTGATGCGCAGCGTCCCGGCTGGCCGGCATGGATCGATGCCGGACAGCTGGAGAACGCATTGATCAATCTGGTGGTCAACGCGCGCGATGCCATGGCGCAGCAGAGCGGCGAAATCCGCCTGCGTATCTGGAATCAGCGTAAACAGGAAGCCGACGGCAAGCGCGATCGCGTCACCATTGAAGTGATCGATCACGGCTGCGGCATGTCGGCCGAGGTGCGTGAACAGGTGTTTGAGCCGTTCTTCACCACCAAAGCCATCGGCAGCGGCAGCGGTTTGGGCTTATCGATGGTGTATGGCTTTGTGCGGCAATCCGGCGGCCAGATTGAGCTGGAAACCGCGCCGGGACAAGGCACCACCGTGCGGCTGTTATTACCGCGCGCGCCCGAAGCGGCGCAACCGCTCAGCGTGCCGCCGCCGCTGGTGCCGCAGGCCAGCAACGATCGGCTGGTGTTGGTGCTGGATGATGAACCGACGGTGCGGCAAACGCTGTGCGAACATCTGCATCAGCTGGGTTATCTGACGCTGGAGTGTGGCGACGGCGAAAGCGCGCTGAGGCTGCTGCGCCAGACGCCGGATATCGATCTGTTAATCAGTGATTTGATGCTGCCGGGCGGCATTAACGGCGCGGATGTGATTCGCCAGGCGCAGGCGCAGTGGCCGCATCTGGCAACGGTGTTGATCAGCGGTCAGGATCTGCGCCAGACGCAGGTCACGCTGCCGCTGTGTGAGCGGCTGGCAAAACCCTGGCATCAGGCGCAGCTGGTGCAGGCGCTGGAGCGCGCCTGGCAGCGCAGTGAACGGCTTAGTCGCGCGCGGCAGGCTGCCACAACGGCACCCCTTTCCCCGTGATGTAACGCTTCCGCAGCTTGCTGGAGACCACATCCATGATCATCACCACCGTCACCAGAATCAGGGTCAGGAACATCACTACATCCCAGTTCCATAAACGCATGTTCTCGGCATACACCAGGCCGACGCCGCCCGCGCCAACAAAGCCCAGCACCGCTGCGGAGCGGGTGTTGGACTCAATCTGATACAGGCTGAGCGCGAGGAAGGTCGGGAACGATTGGGTGAAAATGCCGTAGCGATGTTTTTGCAGGCTGTTCGCGCCCACCGCGCTAAGGCCGCGACTCGGCGAACGCTCCACCGCTTCGTGCCCTTCGGCGTAGAGTTTGCCGAGCAGGCCGACATCCTGCATCACGATCGCCAGCACGCCGGCCAGCGGTCCCATGCCGACGGCACGCACGAAGATCAGCCCCCAAATCGCCATATCGATGCCGCGCAGCACATCCAGTACGCGACGCACTAGCAGCGCAATCGGACGCGTCAGCGGATCGTGCATTACGTTACGTGCCGCCAGGAACGAGACCGGCAAGGCGATCAGTGACGCGGTCAGCGTGCCGGAGAACACAATCGCCAGCGTAATCCCGACTTGCGTGAAGTAGTAAGCAAACGGCCAGTTGAGGAAATCCTGCCAGACAAACATGCGCAGGAAATAGCGGCTGAGCTGCTGGCAGCCAATGAGAAAACGGCTCCACTCAATGCCAAAAAACTCGAAAAAGAACAGGTAATAGAGCGCGATGGCCAGCGCCACCAGCGCAACGCGGCGCAGATAGCGATTTTGCGCAGCAAACAGGGCGGCATGCTCCTGCTTGAGTTTGGCGACATCCGGCGCTAAGGCGATCATGATACGTCTCCTTCCACTACGCGGCGACGCAGCCAGCCGGACAGCGTATCCAGCAGCGACACCACCACAATGATCAGCAACAGCGTGATGCTGACCTGATCGTAACGATCGAGTTTGATATTGGTCATCAGCTCTTGCCCGATACCGCCCGCACCGACCAACCCGAGGATGGTGGAGGAACGGAAGTTGATCTCCAGACGCATAAAGCTGTAGGAGAGAAACGTTGGTTTGACCTGCGGCCAGAAGGCAAAGCGCATGCGCTGCAGTTTGCTGGCACCGCACGCCGCGAGGCCGCGCACCGGTTTATCCGAGGCGCTCTCAATCGCTTCGTAGAACAGTTTGGTCAGGCTACCGACGGTGTGCAGCGCCAGGGCGAGGAAGCCGGGAATGGCCCCAATGCCAAACGCCATCACGAACATCACCGCCCACGCCAGTTCGGGCATGGTGCGCAGGAAGGCGACAAACGCGCGGATCGCCATGCGCAGGCTGCGCGGTGTTTGGGTGTTGTCGGCGGCGAAGAACGCCAGCACGCCAGCCACCGCCACCGCTATGATGGTGGACGACAGCGCCAGCTGGAGCGTTTCCCAGATCAGCGGCAGCTGGTAGTGCAGGCGATAGCCCCAATAGGCCAGCGAACCCTCGGTTTTGCCATCGGCGAACAGCAGCGGGAGATGCAGCACCGGCAGCGTTTCGCCAATGTAATCGAAAAAGTGTGGCATCGACTGCCAGACGGTGAGCAGGTTAAATTCCGCCATCTTGCCCGCGGCCAGATAGAGCGCCAGTAACAGCAGCGACCACAGCAGCGAGTCGCGCTTTTGCTGGCGGCGGATGCGTTGGTAGTAGTGTTCGAAATCGGTCAAGGGGGGATTCCTGTTGGTTGGGGACTTGCTGGATTGTGCTCGCTGTCCCCCTCCTCGGTCCTCCCCCATTAATGGGGGAGAAAGATGCTGCAAAATGCAGCTCCGAAGTCGCATGTGGCAGCATCTCCTTCCCCCACTTGTGGGGGAAGGCCGGGATGGGGGACAGCAAGCACCCCAACTAAATTAACCGCGCGTACCCTTCATCAAATCACGCTTCATATCGATGATATTCTGGTAATCCGCTACGGTAGCCGGGCCGATGTGCTGGGCACCGCCAACCGCTTTAACAAAGCAGCCGTGATCTTCTTTATCCAGTTTCTTGATGGTGGCCACCACTTTCGCTTTGAAGTCAGCGGGCAGATTGTTGCTCACCAGAATCGGACCGTTCGGGATCAGCGGCGACTGCCAGATAATGCGGATCTGCTTCATCAGATCCGGATGATCCATACGAATCAAACGACCAAAGGCACCCGAGGTATAACCGGTTTCGCGGTCGCCAATCAGCGACGTCCAGGTCACCGCGCCGTCGAACTGGCCGTTCAGCACGCCGAGGATGTCCTGCTCGTGACCGCCGGAGAAGGTGACGCTGGAGAAGGTGTTGTTGTACTTATCGTCCACCGTGCCGCCAAACTCTTTCTTGAACGCCTGGTTCGGCATCAGGAAGCCGGAAGTGGAATCCGGATCGGCCATGCCGAACGATTTGCCTTTCAGGTCTTCCAGCTTTTGGTACGGGCTGTCGGCTTTCACGATCACCACCGAGTGATAACCCTGCGAACCGTCTTTGTCGTCCACCACGATGCCCACCACATCCACCGCTTTCGGGTTCTGCAGGTAAACCGAGGCAAACGAGGCTGGCGACATGCTCAGCACCAGGTCGATTTTGTTACCCAGCAAGCCCTGAATCACGCCTGAATAGTCAGACGAGTTGCGCAGTTTGGTATCCACCTGCAGCTCTTTATCGAAGAAATCTTTCACGCATTGGTTATCACCAATCTGCTGCGTGGCGTTCTGGCCGCCAAGAATCCCGAGGTTCAACTCTTTTGGTGCATCCGCTGCGTTTGCGCCAAATGCCATCGCAATAGTCAGTAAAGCTAAAGAAGTCAGTTTCATTCTTAGGTTTTCTCTTGCTGTGGGAGTTAGTGGAGCTGGTTAATTTCGTCGCCGTACAGCTCATGCATCAGGCCGTCGGTCAACCGGGAAGGATGTCCATCAAACAGCACTTTGCCACGCTGAATACCGATGACGCGGGTGCAGTAGCTTTTTACCAATTCAATCGAGTGCAGGTTCACCATTACGCTGATGCCCTGCTCGCTCACCTGACGCAGCACGTCCATGATGCGCTTGGTGTTTTTCGGATCGAGTGACGCCACCGGTTCGTCGGCCAGCAAAATGCGCGGGTTCTGCATCAGCGCCCGGCAAATCGCCACGCGCTGCATCTGACCGCCAGAGAGATTTTCCGCACGCTGCAGCGCCTGCGGCAGCATGTTCATCCACTGCAGCAGTTCGATAGCGCGAGCGCGGTCGGTTTCGGAGAAGACTTTGAAGAACGATTTCAGCGTCGAGGTTTGGCTTAAACGACCGAGCAGCACGTTGGTCAGCACGTCGAGGCGCGGCACCAGACAGAAGTCCTGGAAGATCATGCCGCATTCGCTGCGCCATTCACGCATCTGGCGGCTGTTCAGCGTCACCACATCGCGATCCACTTCGCCGTGGCGATTGCTGAGGATCGCGCCCTGTGAAGCGGTGATGGTGCCGTTGAGCATGTGTAACAGTGTCGATTTGCCTGCGCCCGAGCGGCCAATCACCGCCACCAGCTCGCCCGCATGCAGATCGAAGCTGACGTTATCCAGCACCTGGTTGGCGCCGTACGCTTTGCACAATCCCTGCACCGAAAGCACCTTGTTGCCCTGCCCAGTAACGTGCGGGAAGGGATTGTCGACAACGGTTTTCAGTAATGCCTGTGCCATGTTGCACTCCATCTCTTCTGAGCTGTTGATTGCACGCTATTACGGGCAAAACGGATGAAAGCTTGATGACAGTAAAATGATTAAACGGTGACAGCGGCTGGATCGGTCAGCAACTGGCGCAGCGTTAGCAGTGTTTCGCTCAACGCACCATCATTATTCAACGCATAACAGTGCGCGGGCAGCGGTTCGGCGGCACGCGCCAGCCGTTGCGCGATCTCCGCTTCTGACTCGCGCCCACGCTGCCGCAAACGCGCTTCCAGCACCGCTGGCGAAACCTGTAACACCAGCGGCAGCAGCTGCGTGCCGTAATGCTGCTGCACCATCGGCAGATGCAGGCGCGAACCGTTCACCAGCACGTTCATTCCGCGCGCCAGCCACAGATCGATCTCCTTGCCCAGCCCGTAATACATGCCGTGCGCCTGCCAGCTGACGGCGAACAAACCCAGCGCCTCACGCCGTCGAAACTCGGCTTCGCTTAGCGCCACATGGTTCTCGCCGCCCGCATCGGCGGCGCGCGTAATGTAGCGATGGGCGATCAGCAGATTCTCCGGCGGCGCTTCGCGCAGCGCGTTCAGCAGGCTGTCTTTGCCCGCGCCCGAAGGCCCGGTAAGCCAGATCAGGCGCGCCATCAGAACACCCGCTTGCCTTGCGACCAGACGTGACGAATGTGCGAATGACCATGATCGGTATGCACCAGCACCAAATCGGCACGCAGTCCTTCGGCGATGCGCCCGCGATCCTGCAGGCCAATCGCCCGCGCCGGATTGTGGGTCACCAGCGCGGCCGCCTGCGGCAGCGTCAGCGTGTTGCGCTCATCGGCCACCAGCCGGAACACCGCGTCGAGCAAGCTGGCGGGATAATAGTCGGAGGAGAGAATATCCAGCAGGCCATGGCTGGCGAGTTCTGCCGCCGCCACGTTGCCGGAGTGCGAACCGCCGCGCACGATGTTGGGCGCGCCCATCAGCACCTGCATGCCGCAGTTGCGTGATGCGCGTGCCGCCTCCAGCGTGGTGGGAAATTCGGCGATGGCGCTGCCGACCTCATGCGATTCGGCAACGTGCGCCGCCGTGGCATCATCGTGGCTGGCCAGCGGAATGCCGCGTGAACGGCACAAGCTGGCGATGGCGTTGCGGTTAGGCGTGGAGAACTCGGCGGCCAGCGCCAGCTGCTCACGCTCAAACTGATCCATCTGCTCGTCGTTGAGCTGATATTTGCCCTGATAATAGGTGCGATACATCTCCAGCGAGGCGTACTGGCGCTGGCCCGGCGAGTGATCCATCAGCGACACCAGCGACAGCTCCGGGGTGTTGATCAGCGCTTCAAACAGCGGCAGCGTGGTGTTGTGCGGCAGCTCGCAGCGCAGATGCAAATGGTGATCGGCGCGGTTAATGCCTTTGCGATTGCTGTCCTGAATCGCGTCGATCATTTTGGTGAGATTATCCAGACGATGGCCGCCATCGCGGACGTCGCCGACGCCAATCGCATCCAGCACCGTGGTGATGCCGCTGGCGGCCATCAGCGCATCGTGGCTGCTCATAGCCGAATAGGCTGGCCAATCCACCTTCGGACGTGGCGCAAAGAACTTGTCGAGGTTATCGGTGTGCAGCTCCACCAAACCCGGCAGCAGGAAGGCGTTTTCGCCATCCAGCGCGCCCGGCTGTTGGCTGACGCTGTCGCTAAAGCTGGCGATGCGCCCGTCACGGATTTCCAGCGATCCCGTTACCACTTCGTTTTCCAGCACCAGCTGGACGTTGTTGACGATCATGCTTCTGCTCCTGCTTGCATTGGCTGCATGACGTGCAGGCGATCGGCCACGCGTGCGCGCACCGCTTCGTCATGGAAAATTCCGACAATGGCGGCACCGCGGGCGCGCGCCTGTTCAATCAGTTCCACCACCGCAGCGCTGTTGGCGCTGTCGAGCGAGGCGGTTGGCTCATCCAGCAGCAGCACCGGATAGTCGGCGATAAAGCCGCGTGCGATGTTGACGCGCTGCTGTTCGCCGCCGGAGAAAGTGGACGGCGCCAGTGACCATAAACGCTCCGGCACGTTGAGGCGCGTCAGCAGCTCTTTGGCACGCTTTTCGCAGAAGGCGCGCTCGGTGCCGCGCTCCAGCAGCGGCTGCATGACGATCTCCAGCGTGGGCACGCGCGGGATGACGCGCAAAAACTGGCTGACCCAGCCAACGGTGTGGCGGCGAATCGCCAGAATCTGGCGGGCGGGCGCGTTGGCCATGTCGATCCATTCGCCCTGATGTTGCAGCCAGATGTGACCGCTGTTGGCCTGATAGTTGCCGTACAGCGCGCGCAGCAGCGTGGATTTGCCGCTGCCGGAGCGGCCATGCAGCACCACGCATTCGCCGCTGCTGACGTCAAGATTGGCGTCCTGCAATACCGGCAGCGTGGCGCCGCTTTGGTTGTGCAGCACAAAGGTTTTGCTCAGATGCTCTACGCGCAGTAAAGGTTGCATAGTGATGTCCGCCATTAGTTAAGCACCGATGAAACCAGCAGCTGCGTATACGGATGATGTGGATCGTCCAGCACCCGGTCGGTCAACCCGCTCTCCACCACGCGCCCCTGCTTCATCACCAGCAGGCGATGCGCCAGTAACCGCGCCACGCCGAGATCGTGCGTCACAATCACCACCGCCAGATTCAGCTCACGTACCAGCGTGCGCAGCAGATCCAGCAGACGCGCCTGCACCGACACATCCAGCCCGCCGGTTGGCTCATCCATAAATACCAGCGTCGGCTGCGTCACCAGGTTGCGGGCAATCTGTAAACGCTGCTGCATGCCGCCGGAAAAGGTGGTGGGCAGATCATCGATGCGATTGGCGGGGATCTCCACATCCTGCAGCCAGCGCATCGCCTCTTGACGAATATCACCGTAATGCCGCTGGCCCACCGCCATCAGCCGCTCGCCGATGTTGCCGCCCGCCGTGACCTGCGGACGCAAACCATCCAGCGGATGCTGATGCACCACGCCCCATTCGGTGCGCAGCAAGCGGCGGCGATCGCTCTCGCTCAGTTGATAGAGATCCTGCGCGCGATAAAGAATGTTGCCCTGCTGCGGCGCTAAGCGTGCCGACAGGCTGCGCAGCAAGGTGGTTTTACCCGATCCGGATTCCCCAACAATGCCTAACACTTCGCCAGGATAGAGTTCAAAACTCACCTCTTCAAACCCTTTGCCGGGCGCGTAAAGGTGGGTGAGATGGTTGACCGCAAGCAGCGGCTGTTCACTGTGCATGCTGTTGTTCCTGCTGCTGGTGGCAAAAATCGGTATCGGAGCAGACAAACATGCGCGTACCGGCGTCATCCATCACCACCTCGTCGAGGTAGCTGTGGCGCGAACCGCACAGCGCGCAGGGTCCTTCCCACTGCTGCACGCTGAACGGGTGATCGTCGAAGTCGAGGCTTTGCACTTTGGTATACGGCGGCAGCGCATAGATGCGTTTCTCACGTCCGGCACCAAACAGCTGCAGCGCCGGCATCATGTGCATTTTGGGGTTGTCGAATTTGGGGATCGGCGACGGATCCATCACGTAGCGATCGTTGACCTTCACCGGATAGGCATAGGTGGTGGCGATATGGCCGTAGCGGGCGATATCTTCATACAGTTTCACCTGCATGATGCCGTACTCCTCCAGCGCGTGCATGGTGCGGGTTTCGGTCTCGCGCGGCTCGATAAAGCGCAGCGGCTCAGGGATCGGCACCTGGAAAATCAGGATTTGATCTTCTTCCAGCGGCGTTTCCGGAATGCGGTGACGCGTCTGGATCAGCGTGGCATCACGGGTCGCTTCGGTGGTGGCCGCGCCGCTGACGCGCTGGAAGAAGCGACGAATGGATACCGCGTTGGTGGTGTCATCCGCGCCCTGATCGATCACTTTCAACACATCGGCATCGCCAATAATACTGGCGGTGATCTGAATGCCGCCGGTGCCCCAACCGTAAGGCATCGGCATTTCGCGTCCGGCAAACGGCACCTGATAACCGGGAATCGCCACCGCCTTCAGAATGGCGCGGCGGATGGTGCGTTTGGTCTGCTCATCCAGATAACCGTTGTTGTAGCCGGTTAGCTCACTCATGGTTCTGCTCCTGATGCGGTTGGCGCAGTTGTTTCAGCAGCTCAAGCTCCGCCTGGAAATCGACGTAGTGCGGCAGTTTGAGATGCGAGACAAAGCCCGCCGCTTCGACGTTGTCGGCATGCGACAGCACAAACTCTTCGTCCTGCGCCGGGCCGGCAATGCGTTCGTGGTACTCCGGGGCCTGCAGCGCGCGATCCACCAGCGCCATCGCCATCGCTTTGCGCTCGGAACGGCCAAACACCAAACCGTAACCGCGCGTAAAGTGCGGCGCGCTGTCAGTTTCGGTGGTGAAGCCGTTCACCATCTCGCATTCGGTCAGCAGGATTTCGCCAATCTCAATCTCAAAGCCCAACTCTTCCGGGCAGATTGACACGCTGAGATAACCGGTACGAATTTCACCGGCGAACGGATGGTTGCGGCCGTAGCCGCGCTGCGTCGAGTAGCCGAGCGCCAGCAGAAAACCTTCGTCGCCGCGCACCAGCTGTTGCAGCCGTGCGGCGCGCGTAGCCGGATAGCCGGGCGGTTCACGCGTGATGTCGCACGGCTCGCTGCCGTCATCCTCTTCGCGTGCCGCCAATCCTTCCGCCGTCATCATGCTGAACACGTGCGGACAGCGTTGTGGCAGCGCCTGATCGTCACGCGGCGCGGCAGGCGTTTCGCCATTCGCCAGCAGGGTGAAATCGAGCAGACGATGGCTGTAATCGTAGGTTGGGCCGAGCACCTGGCCGCCCGGCAAATCCTTGTAAACTGCTGAGATACGGCGTTCGAGGCGCATCTCATCTGTTGCCAGCGCCAGGCTATCGGCGAGACGTGGCAGCGTGGTGCGATAGGCGCGTAGCAGGAAGATCGCTTCCACCAGATCGCCGCTCGCCTGTTTAATTGCTAAAGCCGCCAGCTGCGAATCGTAGATGCCGCCTTCGGTCATCACGCGATCGACCGCTAAACCCAACTGTTGCGCCACCTGATCGCAACCCAATTCGGCGACCTCGCGATCGCCACGACGCAGATCGGCCTGTAGCTGATGGGCGCTGGCTATCGCCTTTTCGCCCCCTTTGACCGCAACGTACATCAGCACACCTCCACGTCGGTGGTGCGTGGCAGCGCCATCATCGCTTCACCGCAGGTGAAAATCAGATCCACACCTTGTGGGAACGGATGTGGGCGCTCGCGCAGATAGTGCAGAATCGCCTCCGGCAGCTGCGGCGCAACGGCGCGCGGTTCACGTAAGCCGGGACCGGACAGGCGCAGTGTTAAACCGCCGCTCAGTGACGGCACTTCCACAATCAGCGTGGTGCTTTTTTCCGGGGACATGTTGTCGCCAGAAGCAAACAGCGCCGGATCCGGATTGGCCGCCGCGTGCGTCAGCGCAAAAGGGGCATCGCGTTCATCGACAATCGGCACGCCGGTGTGGAAACGCAGGTTGCTGCGCAGCACGTCATTATCGATGCGGCCATCCAGCCACAGCGCGCTCTCCTGATCGACCAGCGTCAGCAGCACTGCCGTGGCCGCCGGCGAGAGATCGCCCCAGCCCTGTTGCAGCGGCAGCGATACCATCACGCCCGGCTCGCTCATCGCTTTGAGGATGCGGCGGAACGCACGTTGGGCATCGGCCACCGGATGGGTAAAACTTGCCAGTAAAGTCATCAGTTATCTCCGCGAACCAGCGTAAAGAAATCCACTTTGGAGCTGGCGATTTCACGCGCGCGCAGCTGTCGCTGCTCTTCACGCAGAGCCGCCAGCGGGGCAATCAATTTTTCCTGCAACAGCGCCTGGGTTTCCGGCTGTTGCAGCAGCGCATCAATCAGCGCGCAGCGTTCGGCGTGCGCTTTGTCGCGCCCCAGCACGTAGCTAAAGCCGAGCGTGCCGTCGTGCAGCTTCACCACCGCACGCGTCACCGTGGCATCGCCCATCACAAAGCGCTTACCGCTGCCGCCCATGCGCGCCTGCAGGCGGGTTAAGCCGGTTTCTGCCGGACGGATGCGTTCAAAATCAGTATTGATACGTAACGGCTGCCAGTGCGCTTCAAGCTGGCGGGCTTCACTGTGCGCCAGCACCGAGAGCCAATGCTGGCGGGCGGTTTGCTGTGTCATTCGTGCTCCAGAGTCAGTTCAATCATGTCACCACGCGTCAGGCTGACGGAGTATTCCGCTACCTGACCGTCGCTGTGTTTATTGAGGGTGCGCACACACAGCAGCGGCGACTGCAGCGCAATCTCCAGCTGCTTGCACTCTTTGGCTTGTGCACGACGCGTGCTGATGCGGGTTTGGCTGCGCGTCAGGCTCAGGCCAAGCTGTTGCTGCATATAGTCGTGCAGTGAACCGCTGTGGAACTGTTGCAGCGCCGGCCACCAGCTGAGTTGCGCCAGGAAGTGGTTAATGACGCACACCGCCACGCCATTGACGCGGCGCAGCGTGCGCAAGTGGATAACGTTGTCACCTTCGTTGACGCCCAGCGCGCTCGCCACATCACTGCTCGCCGGACGCAGCACCGCCAGCAGACGCTCGCTGGTGGGATGGCTGCCCTGCTCCATCAGGTTCTGGCTGAAGCGCGCCTGCGCATGCAGCGGATAATCGTACGGCCGCATCAGCACCAAAATCCCCACGCCGTGACGCCGTTGCAGCAGGCCTTTATTGACCAACTCATCCACCGCGCGCCGTAAGGTGTGACGATTCACCGCGTAGTGATCGGCCAGTTGCTGTTCAGAAGGCAGATAGTCGCCGCAGCGATAGCGCTCCTGCAGCGCCTGCTCAAGTTGGGCGGCAACGGCCTGATAAACAGTGGTCGGATGTCTGGATATCTCCATCACGCTCAATACCTCATTCGCATTGGTTGAGGAACGCAGCGGTCTTGCTGCGGGATGGCGATTACATTGCGCATGTCAGATGACAGCGCCGTGACGGCTCAATGACGGGCGGATGAATTTGTCTTAGGGCAGCAGAATTGCAGCGAAACGGACGGCGTTTTTAATAAATTATTTTTAACTGTTCCGTTTGTGACAGCATTCAAAAAATTAACGCTAATTTACATCACGCTTTCAGCTCCCTTACAGAATACAGCCTGCGGATGTTCTGCTAGGTTAAAGGATGAACCCTTCTTGTTAGGCCAACTTTTAAAATGATTAACGCAATAAAACTATCGGATGGTTTTCGCCGCAACTTTGTGCGTGAAGTTATTTTGCCGCTGCTGGCAATTTTGCTTCTGACCTTCGTCGGCGCGGGCGTGGGTCTGTTCTGGGGCACAGCGTTAAGCAATAACGAAGCGCGCGATCAGCAACAGCGCATGATCCAGGCTTCGTTTACCCAGAGCCTGACGGAACATCTGCGCCAGCTGCGCAGCCTGACGCGCTGGTCACCGCTGGCCGAACAGTTGGCGTCGTCGCATCCCGATCAACGCTGGCTGACGCAAAATGTCGGCGGCTGGCTGTATGACATGTTTGATCACCAGCTGGTGGTGCTGCTGGACCGCGACAACCAGCTGATTAACGTGTGGCGTAATGGCCAGGCGGTGCCGGACAAGCGTATCGGCCCTTATCTGCAGGACATGCTGAACAGTCCGCTGGTGCAAAACAGCGATGTGGTAGCCGGCCCCACCGATCACGCCGATTTCGTGCGCATCGGTCAACGCGCCGCCGCGCTGGCGGTGGGCGATATCAGCAGTACCAAACAGGCCGGGCGCTATCGTCTGGTAAGCATTAAGTTTCTCGACGATGGCTATCTGCGCAACCTCGCCGATCGCAGCCAGCTACGTCAGTTGCATTTCAGCGACAGCGAGCCAGCGGGAAAAACCAAAGCGCGCTATCTGCTGAACTCACAACAGGGTGAACCGGTCGGTTACCTCAGCTGGAATCCCGATAAGCCCGGCGCGCAGATGTTACGCACCCTCGGCCCGTCTACCTTGCTGTCGGTGATCCTGATTACCGTGCTGTGTTTGGTGATGGTGCGCCGCATCTGGACCTCGTCACTCAAGCTGTCGCAGTCGCTGCTGAAACTCGGTGCCAGTGAAGCGCAGGCGCAGCATCTGGCATTTCATGATGTGTTAACCGGTTTGCCCAATCGTTCCCTGGTGGAAGATCGCTTAACTCAGGCGCTGGCGCTGGCCGGACGCCACGATCAGCGCGTGGCGCTGCTGCTGCTGGATCTTGATCGCTTCAAAAATATCAATGATACCTACGGCCATCACGCCGGCGATGAGTTGATTATTGAGGTGGCGCGCCGCCTCAATGAGATTGTGCGCACCAGCGACACCGTGGGCCGCATTGGCGGCGACGAGTTCATCATCGTGATGCCGGATGTGGAGAATATTGGTCAGGTGCAATCGCTGGCGCAACGCATCATCAGCCGCCTGAGCGAGTCGTATCAGCTGGTGGGCAGCGAGCTGTGGGTGGGTGTCAGCATCGGTCTGGCGCTGGCGCCAAAAGACGGTATTGATCGGCTGGAGCTGATGCGCAAAGCGGATATCGCGCTTTATGACGCCAAAAACCACGGACGCGGCCAGTATCGCCAGTTCGAAAAAGTGATGGATGAATCGCTGCGCACCCGTCAGCAGATGGCGGCGGATTTGCGTCAGGCGCTGATGAAGTTTAGTGGATTAGCGGTGTGGTATCAGCCGTTAATGGATATCAGCGGCCAGCAGGTGGTGGGCCTGGAGGCGCTGCTGCGTTGGCATCACGCCATGCGCGGCGACGTTGCACCGGGTGATTTCATCGCCATCGCCGAAGAGACCGGCATGATCATCCCGCTGGGCGAATGGGTGCTGCGCGAAGCCTGTAAAACGTCGCTCAAGCTGCCGGATATTGTGGTGGCGGTGAACGTCTCGCCGGTGCAGTTCCGCGCGGTGAATTTTGTTGAGCGCATCATCCATATCGTGCAGGAAGAAGGTGCCGATCCGCAGCGCATGGAGCTGGAGATCACCGAAGGCGTGCTGATCGAAGATGAACACGAGGCGCGCATCAGCATCATTGCACTGCGCGAAGCCGGCTTTCGGATTGCGCTGGATGATTTTGGTACTGGCTATTCAAGCCTTAATTACCTCAGCAGCTTCCCGGTGGACAAAATCAAGATTGACCGTTCGTTTACTCAGTCGCTGGGCGTGGCGCAGAACTCTACCGCGATTGTGGAATCAGTGGTGCGGCTGGGTCACGCGATGGGCTTAACGGTGACTGCCGAAGGCGTGGAAACCGAAGGCCAGAAAAACGCGCTGGCCGACGCTGGCTGCAATCAGCTGCAAGGCTATTTGTTTAGCCACGCGGTGCCGCTGGATGACATTTTAACCATGTTGCCGCCCGCTTCGCGCCCTTAACGCCGCCGCGCGGCGGCCGCAGACTGCCGCGCTTTTCTCGCTAACGCATTGAAAAGCCACATGCGCATCGGGACCATTCTCGTACCCTGATTAACGCGTTTAACCCACTCTCTCGTCTGTGCGCCTGCTAAGCAGGCGTCGATCCCTTCTTTTACTCTGTTAAGGAACCACAGATGAAACCACGCTATCCGGATTACACCCTCGACACCGACCGCGCGTCGCGTGAAAACGGTTCAACCGCCTATATCGCGCTCGATAATTCAACTTATGTGATTGAGCAAACCGCCACCAAAACCCTGAGCAGTTTCCCTGAAAGCCTCGTCAGTGACACACCGGTAAGCTACGCGCACCCGCCTTCGTCCTACGCTCACGGCGTAAAAGCGATCACCCCGGTTATTCGCTATGCATGGGATGACGTTGGACAAGAGCAAGGCATGCGCGCCAGCGGCAACCGCACCGACGATGCCGCCCCGACTCTGCGCGGCACCGGCCCAGCGAACACTTACATGGACATTATGTTCACCAACGGCAGCGTAACCCGCTACAACGGCATCACCACCGACGCTGACGGTAACTGGAGCTGGACGCCACGCGCCGATTTGGCCGACGGCACCTGGACGTTTACCGTCCAGGCCGACGGCCAGGAGACGTGGAGCAATGCGTTCACGTTGATCATCGACACTCCGGCGGCACCGGAAGCGCTGATTACCCACATCCACGATAACGTGGGCAGCGAGCAAGGTGAGCGTTTCAGCGGCAGCATCACCGATGACTCGACGCCAACCCTGCACGGCACCGGTCCGGCCAATACGCTGATCGATATCCTGTATACCGATGGCGGCAGAGTGCGCAGCAACAGCACCTTCACCGACGATGAGGGCAACTGGAGCTGGACGCCCTGGCAGAATCTGAATGACGGCTACTGGACATTCCAGGTGCAGGTTGAAGGCGCACCGAGCTGGAGCCAGAGCTTCGCGATCACCATTGATACGCCGGAAGGCCGTATCGCGCTGCGCGATGCCGAGATCACCCATATCACCGATAACGTCGGCAGCGATCAGGGCGACCGCTTCAGCGGCAGCATCACCGACGACGCGCTGCCAACCCTGCACGGCACCGGTCCGGCGAATACGCTGATCGATATTCTGTATACCGATGGCGGCAAGGTGCGCACCAACAGCACCTTCACCGACAACGAGGGCAACTGGAGCTGGACGCCCTGGCAGAATCTGAAAGACGGCTATTGGACATTCCAGGTGCAGGTGGAGGACGCACCGAGCTGGAGCCAGAGCTTCGCGATCACCATTGATACCTCGACTGATACGGCAAGCGGTGATGACGCGTTCAGCAACGGGTTAACGTCACTGAGTTTTGGCGACCTGTTGTCGGTTGTTGATAGTGACGTTTTGATTGATAACGGTAAAACGCAGTACATGCTGGACAACGACGCCAGTAACGTGGTGAAGCTGGAGGATATTTTATCCGGCAACGATATTGACGGCTGGCAACAGCAGCAAGGCACCCTCACCGTGGCGGGTGTTCAATATGATGTTTACCACTACACAGATGAGACAGAATTACTGGTGCAACACGCCGTTTAATCGGCATTAAGTGAGAGCCGTATTAACCAAGCCATGCCGCCTTTGCTGCATGGCTTTTTTGTTTTTGGGCGGCGTTAAATGAAGTGCGCATGAGTAGGATTTAATGCCGATCAATTAAGCGCCGTAGCTAATCACCGCACCTTCCGGAGCGGCGCGATTTATCGCGCATGCTGACGGCCGCACCCCACCCCGCCCGGCGCTGCGCCGCTCCAGGAATTTTCCTCCTTTGCAGACGGTTCTTGATACGGGCCCGTTACGCGCTGCTCTACCATTCCCGCCGCCGTGCGATGTCGCGCATTCCGCGCCGCACCCCTTTGACAACACAATTATGGACGATACCTATGAATGACTTATTAGCCCGCAGCCCGGTGTTCTATCGCGAAAGCGCCGACGGCAGACTGGTGTTCGGTAACAAAACCGCGCTGGAGCCCGGCGGCTTTATCGAGCTGGTGATCGGCACCGACACCTTCCGCGTCCCGGTGGACGACAAAGGCTTTTACCGCTGGGAGGCGGCGACGCCCTACGCCGACGGCGAGTACAGCTTCTCCATCCGCCACTTTGACGCCGCCGGCAACCGCAGCACGCCGACGCTTGGCACCGTGATTGTCGACACCACCCCGCCGGCCGCGCCCGACCTGATTAACCTTTACGACGACCAGGGCGCCGTGACCGGCAGCTTCGACGCTGGCAAAGCCACCGACGACAAACGCCCGACGCTGACCGGCATCGCGCAGAAAGGCAGCACCGTTTACCTGCTCAACGACAAAAATGAAAAAATCGGCAGCACGGTGGCGGACAAGGTCACCGGCAAGTGGGTGATGGAGCCGTCTCAGGACCTGAACGACGGCGTTAACAGCCTGCGCCTGATGGCCGAAGAGACCTTCGGCGGAAAGCTGCGCGCCGGCGCGCCTTCTGAGGCGTTTGACATCGTGATTGCCGGCGAGGAGGTCAACGTCACCATCACCGACGCGTTTGACGACGCGGGCAGCTTCACCGGCTCGCTCGGCCACGGCGCGCTCACCGACGACGCCACCCCGACCCTGCGCGGCGAGGTCTCCGCCGGCAGCACCGTCATCGTCTATTACCGCCTCGCCGGCAGCCCGACCTGGGCCGGCAGCGCCACCGCCACCGTCAGCGGCGACAGCTGGAGCTGGACGCCGGGCAGCAACCTGCCGGACGGCCGCTATGAGTTCCAGGCCAGCACCGGCGAGGTCGCCTCGGTGCTGTTCGAGCTGGAAATCGCCGGCACCGCCGGCATCGCCCAGCGCACCCGCATTGAGTCCGTGACGGACGACTTCGGCCCCGTCACCGGCCCGCTGGCAAACGGCGCGATGACCGATGACGCCACGCCGACCTTCCAGGGCCGCGCGGAGGCCAACAGCCAGGTGGTGATTCGCTACACGCTGGCGGGCGGCGCGGCCGCTTCCGTCACGGTTAACGCCGACAGCACCGGCCACTGGAACTGGACGCCGGGCAACGAACTGGCCACCGGTCAGTGGACGTTTGACGTGAAGTCGCAGGGCCAGTCCGGCTGGAACGACAGCTTCACGCTGACCATCAACCCGGACGCCGACCGCAACGCCACCATCGACGGCGCGCTGGACGACTTCGGCCCGGTGACCGGCAGCCTGGCGAGCGGCAGCAGCACCGACGACGCCACGCCAACCCTGCGCGGCAGCGGCCCGGCGAACAGCACCATCACGCTGCGCTATAAGCTGGACGGCGGCAGCTACGCCTCCACCACGGTGAACGTGGACAGTGCAGGCAAGTGGACGTGGACGCCGTCCGCGCTGGCAAAGGGCAACTGGACCTTCGAAGTGCAGAAGGCCGGCCAGAGCGGCTGGAGCAGCTTCACGCTCACCATCGATCCGGCGCTGGACCTGAAGCCGACCATCGACAGCGCCTGGGACGATTTTGGCGCGGTAACCGGCAGCCTGAACAGCGGTGACACCACCGACGACAGCACGCCGACCCTGCGCGGGCGCGGCGTGGCCGGCAGCGTGATTTACTTCCAGAGCGGTACGTGGGACGGCGCGTGGTACAACGTGGGCAGCACCGTGGTGAAAGCCGACGGCAGCTGGGAGTGGACCTCGCCGGCGCTGAGCCAAAGCAACACCTGGGAGTTCCGGGCGATGGCCAGACACGACGGCGCTGAGAGCGACTGGAGCGGGAAGTTTGTGCTGGAGTACAACAACCCGGCGCCAACCATTACCGACGCCTTCGATGATTTTGGTGCCGAAACCGGCAGCCTCACCAGCGGCGATACCACCGATGACAACACGCCAACCCTGCGCGGTACCGCGCCGGCGGACAGCGTGGTGATGATCCGGGCGCAGCATGCGTCGGGTGAGACAACTTACAGCGTGAAAGCGGATGCGGATGGAAAGTGGAGCTGGACACCGGATAAAGGTCTGGCGAAAGGGGACTGGGATTTCCAGGTTAAATCAACTGAATCTTTAAATTGGGGAGATAAATTTGAGCTTAAGTTAAATAATCACCCTAGTTCGCATTATATTATTGATTTCGAGAAATATAGTGAAGGAACAATGGGGAATGAAAACTTTCCCTTTGATGAAGATGAATATGCGACTTTGCATTTTTTAAGAGGAGTCACAATTACAGGAAATGTTGTCAAAACTCCAGTTAATGCTCCAGATACATTCAACGAAAAGAGTTTTTGGTTAGGCCAAAGAGATTATTTGTTAATTAGGCCTTACTTACCAAAAGTGGGGAGTGTATATTTTACTGATGCCGGATTCCAGATGTGGAATAGTAATAGTTTTGACATCACTATTACTATACTTGTAGCGATCGCAGATACTTCTTATCGTAAAACATCAAATATAACTATTAAAGCAGGCAGTATGTTGAATGTTGATAGCCGCGATTACATTGAAGGCATGGGAACTGGAGTATTCGATAACTTTAAAGTGATTTTTGATTCTGGAACATATGGCATTTACATCGATAATGCTTATGTTGACATTTTAAATAATGAAGCTTTTGGAATCAATTTAGATGAAGACGTGGGCATCGTCCACTTCCTCGACGGCGTCGATGAATTAACCGAACACGCTATCACCGGCAGTGAAATGCAAATTGATACCCTGCAGTTAACCGGTAAAGATCAGCTGCTCGATTTATCTCAGCATAAAGCAGAGATTCAATCGGTGGAGATTTTTGATATTCGCGGCAGCGGGGATAATACGCTGAAGATCGATCTTGATGCGCTGCTGCATTACGGCGAAAAAGATCTGTTTATCGAAGACGGTAAAACCCAGCTGATGGTGAACGGCGATGCCGGCGACGTGGTGCAGCTGAAAGATATTCTGCCGGAAGGTAGCGACATCAGCGAGTGGCAGCATCAGCAGGGCACGGTGACGGTCGCGGGCGTGGAGTACGAGGTTTACAGCCACGGCGATGACGCGGAACTGCTGGTGCAGCTGGGGGTGAAAACCGAGCTGATTTAACGGTTAGTTCGTTGCAGGTTTGTCTGAAAAGCCACCGAAATTCGGTGGCTTTTTTTTGCTGTTTGTCAGCACGTTCAGGGGTTTTGGCATTGTGCCCCGCCCGGCATTGCGCCGCTCCAGGAATTTTCCTCCTTTGCAGACGGTTCTTGATACGGGCCCGTTACGCGCTGCTCTACCATTCCCGCCGCCGTGCGATGTCGCGTTGACCGCGCCGCACCACCTTTGACAACACATTTATGGACGATACCTATGAATGACTTATTAGCCCGCAGCCCGGTGTTCTATCGCGAAAGCGCCGACGGCAGACTGGTGTTCGGCAACAAAACCGCGCTCGAGCCCGGCGGCTTTATCGAGCTGGTGATTGGCACCGACACCTTCCGCGTCCCGGTGGACGACAAAGGCTTTTACCGCTGGGAGGCGGCGACGCCCTACGCCGACGGCGAGTACAGCTTCTCCATCCGCCACTTTGACGCCGCCGGTAACCGCAGCACGCCGACCCTCGGCACCGTGATTGTCGACACCACCCCGCCATCCGCGCCGGACCTGATTAACCTCTACGACGACCAGGGCGCCGTGACCGGCAGCTTCGACGCCGGCAAAGCCACCGACGACAAACGCCCGACGCTGACCGGCATCGCGCAGAAAGGCAGCACCGTTTACCTGCTCAACGACAAAAATGAAAAAATCGGCAGCGCGGTGGCGGACAAGGTCACCGGCAAGTGGGTGATGGAGCCGGCGCAGGACCTGCATGACGGCGTTAACAGCCTGCGCCTGATGGCCGAAGAGACCTTCGGCGGAAAGTTGCGCGCCGGCGCGCCTTCTGAAGCGTTTGACATCGTGATTGCCGGCGAGGAGGTCAAGGTCACCATCACCGACGCGCTTGACGACGCGGGCAGCTTCACCGGCTCGCTCGGCCACGGCGCGCTCACCGACGACGCCACCCCGACCCTGCGCGGCGAGGTCTCCGCCGGCAGCACCGTTATCGTCTATTACCGCCTCGCCGGCAGCCCGACCTGGGCCGGCAGCGCCACCGCCACCGTCAGCGGCGACAGCTGGAGCTGGACGCCGGGCAGCAACCTGCCCGACGGCCGCTATGAGTTCCAGGCCAGCACCGGCGAGGTCGCCTCGGTGCTGTTCGAACTGGAAATCGCCGGCACCGCCGGCATCGCCCAGCGCACCCGCATTGAGTCCGTGACGGACGACTTCGGCCCCGTCACCGGTCCGCTGGCAAACGGCGCCATGACCGATGACACCACGCCGACCTTCCAGGGCCGCGCGGAGGCCAACAGCCAGGTGGTGATCCGCTACACGCTGGCGGGCGGCGCGGCCGCCTCCGTCACGGTTAACGCCGACAGCACCGGCCACTGGAACTGGACGCCGGGCGTCAGCCTGGCCACCGGTCAGTGGACGTTTGACGTGAAGTCGCAGGGCCAGTCCGGCTGGAACGACAGCTTCACGCTGACCATCAACCCGGACGCCGACCGCAACGCCACCATCGACAGCGCCTGGGATGACGCGGGCCCCAACACCGGCAGCCTGAGCAGCGGCAGCAGCACCGACGACACCACGCCGACCCTGCGCGGCAGCGGCCCGGCGAACGGCGCCATCACGCTGCGCTATAAGCTGGGTTCGGGCGAGTACGCCTCTACCACGGTGAACGTGGACAATACAGGCCACTGGACGTGGACGCCGTCCGCGCTCGCCAAAGGCAGCTGGACCTTCGAGGTGCAGAAGGCCGGCCAGAGCGGCTGGAGCAGCTTCACGCTCACCGTCGATCCGGCGCTGGACCTGAAGCCGAGCATCGACAGCGCCTGGGACGATTTTGGTGCGGTCACCGGTAGCCTGAAGAGCGGTGACAGCACCGACGACAGCACGCCGACCCTGCGCGGCAAGGGCGTGGCCGGCAGCGTGATTTACTTCCAGAGCGGCACGGCGGGCGGCGCCTGGTACGACGCGGGCAGCACCGTGGTGAAAGCCGACGGCAGCTGGGAGTGGACCTCGCCGGCGCTGAGCAGAAACGGCACCTGGGAGTTCCGCGCGAAGGCGCAGAACGGTGACGTCATCAGCGGCTGGACCGGCAAGTTCATCCTTAAATACACCGCCGCGGAGGCGCCGGCCATCACCGACGCGCTGGACAACGCCGGCCCGGTGACCGGCAGCCTAAGCAGCGGCAGCAGCACCGACGACACCACGCCAACCCTGCGCGGCAGCGGCCCGGCGAACAGCACCATCACGCTGCGCTACAAAACGGACGGCGGCAGCTACGCCTCCACCACGGTGAACGTGGACAGCACCGGCCACTGGACGTGGACGCCGTCCGCGCTGGCGAAAGGCAGCTGGACCTTTGAGGTGCAGAACGCTGGCGAGAGCGGCTGGAACAGCTTCACGCTGACCATCGACCCGGACCTGGACCGCTATCCGACCATCGACAGCGCCTGGGATGACGCGGGCCCCAGCACCGGCAGCCTGAGCAGCGGCAGCAGCACCGACGACACCACGCCGACCCTGCGCGGCAGCGGCCCGGCGAACAGCGTGATTACGCTGCGCTATAAGCTCGGCAACGGTGGCTACACCTCCATCACGGTGAACGTGGACAGCAGCGGCCACTGGACGTGGACCCCGTCCGCGCTGGCGAAGGGCAGCTGGACCTTTGAGGTGCAGAAGACCGGCCAGAGCGACTGGAGCAGCTTTACACTCACCGTCGATCCCACGCTGGACCGCAACGCGACCATTAACGGCGCCTACGATGATTTTGGAACCGTTAAGGGCATTATCGCTAACGGCGGCATCACCGACGACGCCACCCCAACCCTGAACGGCAGCGGCCCGGCGAACAGCGTGATTTCGCTGCGCTACAAGCTCGGCAGCGGCGGCTACGCCTCCACCACCGTGAACGTGGATGCGGCCGGCAACTGGACCTGGACGCCGTCCGCGCTGGCCAGCGGCAAGTGGACCTTTGAGGTGCAGAAGCCCGGCCAGAGCGGCTGGAGCAGCTTCACGCTGACCATCGACCCGACCGTGGACCGTAAACCGACCATCGACAGCGCCTGGGATGACGTGGGCCCCACCACCGGCCTCATCAGCAACGGCGGCACCACCGACGACAGCACGCCGACCCTGCGCGGCACCGGCCCGGCGAACAGCACCATACTGCTGCGCTACTTCCGCCTGGCCACCCTGGTTGAAGGCACCATCAAAGTGGACGCTAGCGGCAACTGGACGTGGACCGCGCCGGAGCTTACCGACGGCAACTGGACCTTTGAGGTGAAAAAAGAGGGGCAGCATGAGTGGAGCAGCTATGAGCTGAACATTGACTCCAGCGCCGACCGCTACCCGACCATCGACAGCGCGCTGGACAACGCCGGCCCGGTGACCGGCAGCCTGAGCAGCGGCAGCAGCACCGACGACACCACGCCAACCCTGCGCGGCAGCGGCCCGGCGAACAGCACCATTACGCTGCGCTATAAGCTGGGTTCAGGCGAGTACGCTTCCACCACGGTGAACGTAGACAGTGCAGGCAAGTGGACGTGGACCCCGTCCGCGCTGGCGAAAGGCAGCTGGACCTTCGAGGTGCAGAAGGCCGGCCAGAGCGGCTGGAGCAGCTTCACGCTGACCGTCGATCCGGCGCTGGACCTGAAGCCGACCATCGACAGCGCCTGGGACGATTTTGGCGCGGTAACCGGCAGCCTGAACAGCGGCGACACTACCGACGACAGCACGCCAACCCTGCGCGGGCGCGGCGTGGCCGGCAGCGTGATTTACTTCCAGAGCGGCACGTGAGACGGCGCGTGGGAAAACGCCGGCAGCACCGTGGTGAAAGCCGACGGCAGCTGGGAGTGGACCTCGCCGGCGCTGAGCCATAACACCACCTGGGAGTTCCGGGCGATGGCCAGACACGACGGCGCTGAGAGCGAATGGAGCGGCAAGTTTGTGCTGGAGTACAACAACCCGGCGCCGACCATTACCGATGCCTTCGATGATTTTGGTGCCGAAACCGGCAGCCTCGCCAGCGGCGACACCACCGATGACAACACGCCAACCCTGCGCGGCACCGCGCCGGCCGACAGCGTGGTGATGATCCGTGCGCAGTATGCGTCGGGTGAGACAACTTACAGCGTGAAGGCGGATGCAGATGGAAAGTGGAGCTGGACGCCAGACAAAGGCCTGGCAAAAGGGGACTGGGATTTCCAGGTGAAAAACTCTGCAATGGATAACTGGGGAGATGCTTTTAAATTAAATGTTTCGCAAGGTTATCCTGAGGGAGCAGGTATTCTCAATTTTGAAGAGTTACCATTAGGTACAATTAAAGACGGAAAACATTATCAATTTTTGGATGGAAATCTTCAATTTCTTTTCACAACTATCACAGGTGGAAGTGGTTCAATAATTGGCGAGATCGTTAAAACACCAGAGGGGGCTCCAGATAATTTCGGCAATCAATGTTTAACCTTCTCTAAACGTTGGGCTTTTGAAATCACGAGAGGATCTGATCAAGAAAAAGATTTAAGGAGCGCTGGGTGTAATATATGGAATAATGGGGTAGAAGATGTTGAAATTGTAATCATAATTCATCACGCCATAAAGTCCTATTTTACTACCATCACTGTAAAAGCTGGAGAATCATATTCCTTTAATAATCTCGATCATAGCTCTCTTCCATCTCCGAGAATAACTTTAAATTCAGTTAAATTTACAGAAAACATCTATATTGATAACCTTTACGGTTCGTCAGAGAAAATGGATGTCTTCAATAAAACTGAGAATGCGTTTAATGATATCTCACACCATATCGATGGCGTTGACGAATTAACCGATCACCCCATCACCGGTAGTGAAACGCAGGTTGATACCCTGCAATTAACCGGTAAAGATCAGCTGCTCGATTTGTCTCAGCATCGGGCAGAGATTCAATCGGTGGAGATCTTTGATATTCGTGGCAGCGGGGATAATACGCTGATGATCGATCTTGATGCGCTGCTGCATTACGGCGAAAAAGATCTGTTTATCGAAGACGGTAAAACCCAGTTGATGGTGAATGGCGATGCCGGCGACGTGGTGCAGCTGAAAGATATTCTGCCGGAAGGCAGCGATATCAGCGAATGGCAGCATCAGCAAGGCACCGTGACGGTCGCGGGCGTGGAGTACGAGGTTTACAGCCACGGCGATGATGCGGAACTGCTGGTGCAGCAGGGGGTGAAAACCGAGCTGATTTAACGGTTAGATCCTCTATTATCTGTCTGGAAAGCCACCGAAATTCGGTGGCTTTTTTTGTTGTTTACCCACTCAGAAACTTCGGGCATTGCGCGATAAATCGCGCCGCTACGTTGCGCGGTGGTCACGTCACACAAATTTCGCACGTTACCGTGGCGGCATCGCGCCCCTTGCCATTCGGCATCATCCCATCGCCTGCGTCATCAACCCATAAGCCTGCATCGCGCCGGCCTGTGGCATCCACGGCGTGCCGCGCACCATGATGGTGGGCGCATCCACCTGCTCCAGACCCAGGGTTTTAAGCCATTGCGCCAGCGGTAACGCGGCATCGGTATCGATGCGCACAAACTCGCCGCGCAGCGTCTGCATCAGGGCGGCAATCAAGGTTTGCGCGCTCGACAGATTCAGCGCAATCACCGGGCCAATCGACCAGCCGTGACCAAACCGGCGCAGGCTGGCAAAGCCCTGCACGCGCTGCTGCGCATCCCGCAATATGCGGGTTTGTGTATTGGCAATCAGGTGAGTGATTAACGCGGGGCGCCACAGGCCGTGCGCCTGGTGATCGAGGGCGGTCAACGGTTGTGCCTCTGCGGGCAGCGCGGGACGCAGCGTGAAACCGGCTGGCACCGTCAACGCTGACACCGCCGCCAGCGCGCGCGTTTGATGCTGCAGAATCTGGCCCGTCACCGCAAAACCGAGTTTCTGATACAGCGGTTTGCCGCTCTCAGTGGCGTGCAGCCGCAGCCGGTAATCAGGGAATTGTTCCAGCAGCGCCAGCATCAACTGTTTGCCGATGCCCTGCCCTTGCCAGCGTGGGCTGACGATGACGAGTCCGATGGTGGCCGCCTGCTCGCCCCAGCGAAACCCCAGCGCGCTGCCGGCGTAGTCGCCCTGATGTTCAGCCACCGTGCCTGCGCTGAACGTCAGCGCCTGCTGCCAGTCTTCGCGGCGATGCGGCCAGTGCAGTTGCTGCGTGAGGGCAACGCCGGAATCGATGTCGCGTGGCGTCATAGCGCGTAGCATGATCATGTTTGCTCCTGATGTGCGGGAAATGCCCTTGTCTTTAGCACATTTCAGGGCGGGGATGAAAGCGGGAACGCGGTTGCGTGGCGGTGCGGCTGGGTTGCGCCGCACCGTGCTGGCTTAGATCTGGAAGTCGATGGCCGGTTCGTTTTCGGTTTCGTAGGATAGCGCCTGACGCTTGATCTCCTCCAGCGACAGGTTGGCATTACAGAGTTCGAGGAACTGCCAAACGTAATTGCGTTGCAGCTGGCCGCGCTTCAGGCCGAGCCACACGGTATTGGCATCGAACAGATGATGGGTGTCGATTTTTACCAGATCTTCGCCTTCGTAAATATCGCACGCCTGATCGGCGAGAATCCCCACGCCAAGACCGAGTTCCACGTAGGTTTTCACCACGTCAGAATCCTGCGCGCTGAGCACGATATCCGGGCGCAGACCGGCGGCCTGGAATGCCCGATCCACCCGCGAACGGCCGGTAATGCCCTGACGATAGGTGATTAACGGATAGCGGCTCAGGCTGGCGAGCGTAATGGGCTGCTGCTGTAACAGTTCATGATCGTGCGGCACCAGTAGCGAGTGATGCCAGCTGAACCACGGGAATGCCGCAAGACTGCTGTTATTCACTAACTGCTCAGAGGCGATACCGATATCGGCTTCACCGGCCAGCAGCATGGCGACGATCTCCTGCGGCGATCCCTGATTGAGCTCAAGGCGCACGTTGGGATAGAGCTGGCGAAACGCTTTGATCACGCGCGGCAGGCTGTAGCGCGCCTGGGTGTGCGTGGTGGCGATGGTCAGCACGCCGCTGGTTTCATTGGTAAACACATCCGCTAAGCGGCGCACTTTGCCCGCTTCATCAAGGATGCGCTCAGCAATGGTCAACAGCGCCTTGCCCGGTTCGGTCATGCCTAACAGTCGCTTGCCACGACGAATAAAGATTTCCACGCCCAGTTCATCTTCCAGATCGCGAATATGGCGGCTGACTCCGGATTGGGAGGTAAACAGCGTATTCGCCACTTCGGTGAGGTTGAACTCGCAACGGGCCGCTTCACGTATAATTTTAAGTTGCTGGAAATTCACACCCTTTTCTCCTGGTTCCTGCCCCTGTTTCGTCCATGTTATGAAGTTGATGTCATCGCAACAAATAATAAAAAACCGTGTGTTATGCGGAATAGTAATAAGGGGTAGTTTGAAGGACGCCCTCACCCCCGCCCTCTCCCGCAAGCGGGCGAGGGAGCTGATCGAGCGGTTGGTTGGTAAGGTGATTTATTTGGCTAATATCGGCGGGATCGGTCCCCTCTCCCATTAATGGGAGAGGGTTAGGGTGAGGGAAAAAGTGCGCTTAACTCATCCCACCAGCATCAATTCACGGTCCTCTACCGCTGGCTTATTCAGCAGCGACAGCAAAATATTCTTCACGGCCTGCGCCGATGGCGACAGCGGCAGACGTGCCGAGATGTTCAGCGACAGCGGCAGATTGAGTGACGGACTGTTAATGCGCGCCATCCACGCATGGGTTGAACTCACCAGCGCCCGCGCCGCAGATTCTGGCAGCACCGTCACGCCCATACCGCTGGACACCGCCGCCGTCAGCGTCGAAATGGATTCGATTTCGCCAATAATGCGCGCGCTCAGACGGCGCAGCGAGAACGCTTCATCGACACGTTTACGCACCGCGCTGTAATCGCGCGGCAGGAACAGGCTCATCTGCGCCACATCGGCCAGATCGACCGTGGCACCCGGGCACGCTGTTGCGCCCACCAGATAGAGCTCTTCTTTCATTAAAGGAATGCTGTTGATGCCCGCCGTTGGCGCACGGTCGTACAGCACTGCCATATCCAGCTGGCCGTTCATCACTTTTTCATTGAGCGAGGTGCCGCTGTTTTCATGCAGATACACCAGCACATCCGGGAACTGCTCACGCACCGTGTGCAGCAGCGGCATGGTGAGCGAGGATGCGGCGGTGCCCGGCGCTAAACCAATCGAAACCTGGCCGTTCAGTGCCTGGCCGGCGTTGATCACCGCCGTTTGCGCCTGTTCGCACTGGCGCAGAATGGTGCGAGCGTGGGCATACAGAATTTTTCCGGCTTCAGTGGGCGTTACGCCGCGCTTGGTGCGGATCAGCAATTGCTGATCGAGTTCATTTTCCAGCGTCGCTACCTGCTGGCTAAGCGCAGGCTGCGCGATGTGCAGCACTTCTGCTGCCTGAGTCAGGCTGCCGATATCGACGATTTTTACAAAATATTTGAGTCGTCTTAAATTCATGTTGCCTCCGTCAATCCCCGAATACCCAGTTGGGTGTTTCAGCCTGCTGGCTTGTGGGAATGAAGTTGCAATATGCAGGCCAGGTTTGTTCGCGATGCAAAATTGCGTTGCCAGATTTTTCCTAACGGCACGGAAAATAAGCGTTTGTGATTACCTCGAAGGAGTTAATAAGCGTGGGCGATGACGTGATTCGCGTGAGCGTTGAACAATATGCACCGCGATGAGGCAGAAAATGCGAGTCAGGCGTGCAAAAAAGTGATGACCGGATGAGCTGGTTTGGTGCAGAAAACACAGAAAGTGAACAGAAACGGCGGGAATGGAACAAAAACGAGCGGGAAGTATGGAGCTAGCCAGTTGGAAAACTTATGTGGGCGGCGGTGCGCGTTGTCCCTCACCCTCTCTCGCGCGCGGGAGAGGGAACCGACCGAGCACAATGTCACTACGCAAAATAATTCGCGCTGTAGCAAGGCGGCAAGAGAATTCAGCCCCGGGAGCATAGTTAACTATGTGACCGGGGGGAATTTTCGCAGCCAACGCCGCTACAGCGTGAAGTATGAAGCGTATTATCTTTTTTTACGGTTTCTGTGCATATCAATAGAAACCGCTGCGACGATGATGATGCCTTTGATGATGTCCTGCACGTAAGCATCGACACCGACAAAGGTGAAGCCGCTCTTGATCAGGCCAAGAATCACCGCACCAATCAGCGTACCGGTGATGCGGCCCACGCCGCCCATCAGGCTGCTGCCGCCGATAACCGCAGCGGCAATGGCATCCAGTTCGTACGCCATCCCCATGCTGGACTGGCCGCTACTAACGCGCGCCGCCAGCACTACACCCGCCAGGCCAGAGAGCGCACCGGCGATGGTGTAGACGATGATCAGGTACTTATTAACGTTGATACCGGACACTTTGGCGGAGGTCATGTTGCCGCCAATCGCGTAGACATATTTGCCGTAGCGGGTGTGTTTCAGTGCGATGTGGAACAGGAACGCCACCACCAGGAAGATAATGACCGGCATCGCGCCCTGGCCGATGGAGGTGAAGCCATCTGACAGGAAGCTAATCGGGTTACCCTGCGTGTAGTACTGCGCCAGACCGCGTGCCGACACCATCATGCCGAGCGTGGCGATGAACGGCGGAATACCGGTTTTGGTGATCAGCACGCCGTTCATTACGCCGCACAGCAGCCCGACGCCAATCCCGGCGACGATGGGAATCACCGCAGGCAGGTTCACCAGCGAGGGATACATCGGCGACAGGCTGTCTGAAGTTTGCGCCAGACTGGCCGCCACCACCGCGGTGAGGGCAATAACCGAACCGGATGACAGGTCAATACCGGTGGTGATGATGACCTGGGTCACGCCCACCGCGATGATACCGATGATCGCCACCTGCAGAATAATCAGCACTAAGCGGTTGGTGTTCATCAGGAAAGATTGGTCACGCACGTACCAACCGGCAATTTCAAAAATCAGGGCAATGCCCACCATCACGACAAAAATCCCGGTGTCTTTTGGCAACTTGTGACGCAAATTGCCAAAGAAAGAACTCTGTTCTGCGGCCTGCGGGGCCGTAATTTTTACGTTACTCATAGGTGTCTCACGCCTCACTCGGATGCCAACGACAAAATGGATTCCTGATTGGCCTCTTCTTTATCGAGGATGCCGGTTATACGTCCGCCGTGCATAACCATCACGCGGTCGCTCATGCCGAGAATTTCTGGCAGTTCGGACGACACCATGATGATGGCCACGCCGCGATTCGCCAGTTCACTGATCAAGCGATAAATCTCTGCTTTTGCCCCCACGTCGATACCGCGCGTGGGTTCGTCAAGAATCAGGATCTTCGGTTGCGCCAGCAGCCAGCGGGCAATCAGCACCTTCTGCTGGTTACCGCCGCTGAGGTTATTGATGATCTGATCCATGGTGGGGGTTTTAATGTTCAGCTTGCGAATTTGATCCATGCAGTCCTGCGCCATTTTGATGTGGCTGACAAAACCGCTTTTATGGGTGTAATCGGGCATGTTGACGATGCTCATGTTCTCCATCACCGACAACACCAGGAACAGCCCCGACTTTTTACGGTCTTCGGTCAGGAACGCCATGCCCTTCTCTATCGCCGTTGACGGCGAATCGATCTTGACCGGCACGCCATCAATCAGGATTTCACCGCTGTCGAAACTCTCCATGCCGAACAGGCTTTCCATCACTTCGCTGCGTCCGGCACCCACCAATCCCGCTACGCCGAGGATTTCGCCCTTGCGCACCGTGAAGTTGATGTCGGTGAAGCGATCTTTGCAGGTGAGATTGCGCACCGTCAGCACATCCCCACCGATTTCACCGTTGAATTTCGGGAACAGCTGGGTTAATTCACGGCCCACCATTTGCGTAATCAGTGACTGACGCGTGTATTCGCTGGTGCTGTTGCTGCCGACCCACGATCCGTCACGGAAAATACTGATCTCATCGGTAATGGTGAAAATCTCATCCATCTTATGGCTGATATAGATGATGGCTTTGCCCTGCTCACGCAGGTCGCGGATGATCGTGAACAGGTGCGCCACTTCGGTTTCCGTCAGTGCGGAGGTCGGTTCATCCATAATCACGATGTCCGAATTCCATGACACCGCTTTCGCGATTTCCACCATCTGCTGCGACGCAATACTCAACTCGCCAACCAGACGATCGGCTTTTAAACGGATATTGAGCTTGTTCAGCAGTTCCTGCGTCTGTTTGTTCAGCTTGCCATGGTCAACAAAGCCGTACTTCATCGGTTCGCGGCCGAGCCAGATATTCTCGGCCACGGTCATGTAAGGCACCAGATTGAGTTCCTGGTGAATCATGGAGATGCCGGAACGCAGCGCATCCATGGTGTCCTGAAACTGCACCGGCTCCCCTTTAATGCGAATGGTGCCCTTATCGGGACGATACATCCCGATAAGGCATTTCATTAAAGTGGATTTGCCCGCGCCATTTTCACCCATCAGGGCATGTACCGACCCCGGTTTAATACGCAGTGAGACATTGTCGAGTGCCTTCACTCCGGGGAAGAACTTGCTGATGCCTTCGGCTTCAAGCGCAAAAGCGGTCATACATCACCTCCGTACGGCTGAGTCGGTTACGGTTTATTTCTGGTTCTGACTGGCGAATTTTTCGTAGTTATCTTTGGTAATCAGCTGGAACGGGATATCGACGACTTTCTGCACTTTCTCGCCGTTAATCAGCTTGACCGCCGTTTGTACCGCGCCTTCGCCCTGACCTTTCGCATCCTGGAAGACCGTGGCGACCATTTTGTCGTTCTTAATCATCTGCAGTGCGTCCGGTGTCCCATCCACACCCGCTACCAGGATGTGATTCGGGTTTTTACCCAGCGCCTGCAGCGCACCGATTGCCATTTCATCGTTGTTAGAGGCAATCGCCTGAATGTCATCGCCCGCGGTCAGCCAGTTACTCACCACGTCCACCGCATCATTACGGGTGAATTTAGCCGTCTGTTTCTGCACGACTTTAATGCCCGGATATTTGGCGACCACCGCTTCCACACCTTTGGTGCGTTCACGGGTGGATTCGTTAGCCAGGTCACCCAGCAGAATCGCCACGTTGCCTTTACCGTTCATCTTTTTAGCCAGCGCTTCCATCTGCAGACGCCCCGCCAGTTCAGAATCCGAACCGACAAACGCCATTTTGTCTTTCAACTCGCCTGCCGGTTTACGGTTGACGAACACCAGCGGCACGCCGGCTTTCGCTGCGGCATCCACCAGCGGTTTCACCGCGTTGGTATCCACGGGGTTAACGATGATGGCGTCAACGCCCTGACCAATGAAGTTCTGCACCTGCTGCAGCTGCTGTGCCACGTCGCCTTTGGCGTCTTCAACCTGGCCTTTGATGTTGTCTTTTTGCATCTCTTTCTGCATTGCGGTGCGCAGAATGGTGAGGAAGTTGTCGTCGAACAGCGCCATAGAAACGCCTACCTGAAGGTCTTTTGCCATCACGGCGGCAGGTAACATGCAAACTAACAGGGAAGTTAATAACGCTTTTTTGAATTTCATAGGTAACCCTTCTTATTCGTTAACATGCTCAGGTTGGCTGAGACCGCGAATGAAAAATATCTTTTACATTCACCCAACGTCGCTGGCGTTTTTTTTGTGGTTGTAGAGGTAAGGCTTCTGGTCTAACGCTATCGGTTTACTGCATCTTTTCTGTGTAACTTGCTACTAATCAGCCAGTTATTTTCGAAATGCCGTTTCAGATGTCACAACTCATTTCGCCAGTGATGATTAGCAGTTCATTTATTTCATCTAACTTGCATTTGAAACTTTCATCATAAAAGCACTGAAATGATTGTTTTAAAATCGGCAAATAACAAAACTTTGACATGCATCTAACATCTCAAAGGAATTGCGTTTAAAGTGAGATCTTGCTGGCAGTTTAGAATCTGATCATTCAAGGCAGAAAAGCAGCATTCCGCTGCTTTTACGCGCACTTAAACCAAAAGTGTGCAGTCGGGCTTTGACAACGGGGATCGGCATCGCTAATATGCGCCTCGTTCACACGATTCCTCTGTAGTTCAGTCGGTAGAACGGCGGACTGTTAATCCGTATGTCACTGGTTCGAGTCCAGTCAGAGGAGCCAAATTTAGAGAAGCCCGCTTAGGAAACTAAGCGGGCTTTTTGCTTTTTATGCGCCGGGGCGGTCGCTGTTGAGGTGTGGTGGGGCTTCGGTTGTGCTCTCTGAGCAGCGGCCCGCCTTAGCGGGTCATCCCCCGGATCGTCCTGATTCCCCTCTGGTATCGGTTCATGTTCTCCTTTTTGGTTAAATGGCCTGAAAAGGCGGTGTCAGGATCCAGCCGTGAGCTGGCGCAGTTGAGTTTTCTGGTGCAGGTCGAAAAGGCTGCGTGCGTCACTTCCCGCTCTGCGCGGTTAAAGTGGCGCACTGGACTGGTGCAGTGTCTGAAAATTTATTGTTGGTGCAGTTTTACGACCACGCAGCAGGAAAGCCTTGCGGCAATGCAGGCCGCAGTCCGTAAGGTAAAAGGCGCTGAGGGTACAGGTTAGCCAGGAGAATTCCGGCACGGTGCAAATTCAGACTAGCAGGCTGGCGCAGTAAAGGACGTATCGTGTTAAAACTCGGGCCTTCGTCGCGATGTTCTGCGACCCGGTGTTTGCAGAGGTCTGCACCGGTAAACGGATCAAGCGTCCTGATAACAGGCGGTTCTTTCAGGTTGTGAAGCGTTGGGCGCTGTCTACGACAGCATAGAGCAAGGGGGAGACTACGCCAGTGCCGCTGGCGGGGAAAGGAGAAACTGTTTTTACCAGCAAAAGATTTTTTAATCACTTGTTGTTATAAAAAATGAGGGCGCTGTATGTGACAGCGCCCTCGTTCAGGTTACATAAAAAATATCAGCTCAGAATGGCTTCCAGTCGAGCCAGCACCTCATTCACGACAGCGTCGGGTATGCGCTCCAGTCGCTTACCATTTCGGGCTCCCATATCAATGGTTCTGGGCTGGTCGCAGCGGATCACGCCCGTTGTTTTTGTTCCCGCCCCGTCCAGTGAAACGGTGAAACCGGCTTCGCGAGCAAAGTTTCCGCCGCTGGTCACAGGGACAACAACGGGCAACCGGGTGAGCGTGTTAAATGATGCCTTCGATACGATAAGCACCGGACGTTTTCCGCTTTGCTCGTGGCCGGCAATCGGATCCAGTGAAACAAGCCAGATTTCCCCTCTGTCCATTTACAGGATCTCCTTGCCCACCGCAGGCGCATCAATCCATTCACGATCCTCTTCACTCATTTCGGCGTGCGGATCGCACTGCGCCAGCAGTTCCTCAAGCGAATAACGGGGCCGTTTCTGGGGTTCAATAATCAGGCAGCCATTATCAATAGTCATACCCACTTCGCTGCCCATCGACAGCTCCAGCGTTTTCAGCACGGCGGGGGGAACCGCCAGCATGATGGATCCGCCGACCTTTTTAAGGCGAGTTGTATACATAGAGCACCTCCTGATATTATATTTTAATATAACATCTACAGCAGGCGATGCACAATTATTCATCTGATTCATTGTGATTTCCTTAGCGTAATAAAGCGTGAAGAAAGCCTTAATCCATCGAAGGACAGATTCAGCCGTTTTCAAAGGCAGCGTTGCCGAAAAAACGGCGACCATCCTGATACACAAGGCGCTTCTTTCAGGTCATGAAGCATTTTGTACAGGCGGGAGCTTAGTGCGTAACAAAGAAGGCCGATAATAGAAAACTGTTTTTGCAGTTCAAAGGATTATGACGGATCGGATAAACAAAATGCGGCGCAGCTTCCGTAACCTTGCTTGCAGTGACTGAGCTTTAACTTGAAATGGCGCTTCGTATGGCGACCGCCAACCAGATGCGCATAAGCGCGCACCTGGTTTGGGTTAATCGATAGCGTTTGGTAGCGGAGCCAGCTCCAGACTGCTGCGGAAATCGTTGCCGACATAATCGGTATCGATCAGCTGGCGGCGACGCAGTTCTGGCAGCAGGCCGTTGAGCAGCAAATCATGCTGATCGGGCTGGCCGAGTCCATGCAGCGAAATCACATCCAGCACGCCGGCGCGGTAGCGCTGTTCGATGGCATCGGCCAGGGTTTCTGGCGTACCGGCTACAAACCAGTGGCCGGTCTCTTCGGCTTTGATGATCAGCTCGCGCAGGGTTAATCCTTCCAGCGCATAGCCACGGAAAATGGCGGCGCGCCCCTGACGACGATGCACCTGCGCCAGTTCGGGAATTAACGCGGCGGGCAGCGGTTGGTCGAGCGGCACATCGCGCAGATCCACCTCGCCGCCCAGCATGTCGGCCACGCGTAATCTGCCCTGTTCATAGTTGATGCGTTCATGCTTATCGCGCAGACGGCGCGCCACATCGGCGTCGCTGTCGCCAATGATGGCGTGGAACGAGTTCATGATCAGCGGCGGATTATGTTCGCGGCCAAAACGTCGCGCCCGCTGCTGCACATCAGCCACGAAGGTTTGCGCGGCATCAAACGTGGGCTGCGAGGTGTAAATCACCTCGGCATAACGTGCGCCGAGCGTGACGCCCGCGTCGGATTGGCCCGCCTGGAACTGCACTGGACGGCGCTGTGGCGGCGGCGGTACGTTAAGCGGTCCCGCCACCTGAAAATAGTCGCCGCGATAGTGAATCGGATGCAGTTTGCTGTGGTCGAGACGAATACCGCCGCTGGCGGTGCGCTGCACTGCCGCGCGTTCGTTGGCGTCATATAGCGCGTTCATCACTTCAATAAATTCAGTGGCGCGCGCGTAGCGCTCCTGCGGTGGCGGCAGCTGGCTTTCACCGAAGTTCTCCTCGCCAACCGATGACGTTACCGCGTTCCAGCCCGCGCGACCGCCGCTGATGTGATCGAGCGTGCCGACCTGACGCGCCAGATTATACGGATGCAGCCAGCTGGTGCTGACGGTAGCGATTAAACCGATGTGCGAAGTGACCTGGCTCAATGCCGCCAGCGCAATCAGCGGATCTTGCGTGCCGGTGGAGCCCGCTAATCCGGCCGCATCGGCCTGCAGCAAATCGGCGGTGAACAGCCCGGTGATTTTTTCGCGCTCGGCAATTTTCGCCAGTTCGATGGCGCGCGTGATGCCCACGCCGGGCTGGCTGTCATTGGCGGCGGAAATCACACTGCTGGCGCCGACCAGCGTTTTAAGTTTTCTGCGATAGGTTTGCGACACAACACTCTCCTTTATGGTTGTCGCGCGAAATCCGCTTTGACATGGTTTAAGGCGTCCGCATCGGTCAGCAGACGTAAGCCGGTGCGAGCCAGCACGCGCGCGCCAATCAGCAGCGCCTGATAGCCGCGCGCTGAGTTGGCCGCTTCACGGAAGGGCACGGTATGGAAAATCAGATCGTCGGGGCCGATTTTCAGCCACGGATGCGCCGTCGGCACCGCGTGGCTGATGTCGCCAGCATCGGTGGAGACTTTGTTCTGCTGCGGCGAGAGATCAACCTGCTCGCCTGCCGCGGTGAACTCTTCCAGCAGCAAGGCATCCAGCGCTGCGTTGAGTTTGAAATCGCGCGGGCCAATCTGATGGTCAATCTCGACGCGCGCGCCGGTCGCCAGCGCCACGCCTTCAGCAATGGCACGCAGACGCGGCTCAAGGGATTCCACCACTTCGCGGCTGTCCGCGCGGATGTAGTAATGCGCCGACGCGTATTCCGGGATCACGTTCGGGGCCTGGCCGCCGTTGGTGATAATGCCGTGCACGCGCACGCCATCCGGCAGTTGCTGACGCAACACGCTGATGCCGTTGTAGAGCAGCACCAGCGCATCCAGCGCGTTGATCCCTTCATGGGGCGCGCTGGCGGCGTGCGACGGCTTGCCGTAGAAGTGGAAATAGAGATGATTATTGGCGAGCGTCGATTCAGTCAGGCGGGTTTTGCCCGAAGGATGCACCATCAGCGCCACGTCGACATCTTTGAGGTAGCCGGCTTCGACAAAGCGCTTTTTCACGTTGCCTTTGGGTCCGCCCGGTCCGCCCAATCCGCCCTCTTCCGCTGGCGTGCCTAATACCACTACGCGCCCGCCGGTTTGATCCAGCACCTGCGCGAGCGTGATGGCCGCCGCCACGCTGGTGGTGCCAATCAGGTTATGACCGCAGGCGTGACCGATGCCGATCAGCGCGTCATATTCCGCGAGAAAAGCGATGGTGGGGCCCGGTTTGTCGCTGGCCTTCACCGCGTAGAACGCGGTTTCATGTCCGGCGACGTTGCGCGTGACCGCAAAGCCCTCAGCGCTAAGTAGTTGCGTGAGTCGCTCACTGGCAAAATATTCGTTGTTGCCAGTTTCAGGATTTTGGAATATCGCCTGCGATACCTTGAGATAAGCGGCGCTGTGTTGTTCGAGGCTGTTTTCGAGCGTGAGCTGAAGTGGATTCAGCGACATGAGCATTCTCCTTTGGCAAAACAATGCGCAATAGATTGCGCCGCTACCGTAGATGCACCTATTCGTAGCGGCGCGATTTATCGCGCATCAGTGATAATCAATGGCGCTTATCAATACGCTGCACTAACCGGTCGCCGAGCCACTGAATGCCGCACACCAGCACAATCAGCACCGCGATCACCGCGATCATCACTGAGGTTTCAAAACGCTGATAGCCATAACGGATCGCCAAATCGCCCAGTCCGCCTGCGCCAATCGCGCCGGCCATGGCCGAAGCACCAATTAGCGCCACCAGCGTAACCACAAACCCCGACAAGATGCCGGGCAGCGCTTCCGGGATCAGCACGTCCCAGACAATGCGCAGCTTGCTGGCGCCCATGGCGCGCACCGCATCAATCAGGCCGCGATCGACATCACGCAGCGACACTTCCGCCACGCGCGCGAAGTACGGCGTGGCGGTGATCGACAGCGGTACAATCGCGGCCCAGGTGCCGAGCGAGGTGCCGACCAGAAAACGGGTAAAGGGAATCAGCGCCACCAGCAGAATGATGAACGGCAGCGAGCGGAAGCTGTTGATGATCAGGCCCAGCACGCGATTCACGCCGCGATGTTCGGCGATGCCGCCGGGGCTGGTCATCACCAGAATCAGGCCGAGCGGCAAGCCCGCCACCAGCGAAAACAGGCCGGAAATCACCGTCATTAATACCGTTTCGCCTAACGCATTGAGTAAAAGATCAATCATGACTGGCGACATAACCCACCAACTCCACTTGAGCCTGCTGCGCCTGCAGCCAGCTGAGAATCTGCTGCTCGTCGGCCGCGTTGGCTGCCGGGAGCGCAATAAAGAAACGCACCACCGCGTAGTGCTGGATGTGATCGATGCCGCCCTGCAGCAGGCGGAATTTGCCCGGCAGCGCACCGGCAAAGCGGGTGAGCAGATCGCCCTGCGCATCGTCACCGGCAAAGTGCACGCTGTAGATGGCGTCGCCTTGCTTGTCATCGCTGAGGCGCGCTGCAATATTTTCCGGCAGCTGCGGCAGCAAACCGCGCAGCAGCGTGCGCGTCAGGGCCGATTGCGGATGCGCAAACACCTGCCAAACCGGACCTTGTTCAATGATTTCACCGGCATCAATCACCGCCACGCGATGCGCCACGGATTTGATCACTTCCATCTCATGAGTAATCAGCAAAATGGTGATGCCGAGTTTTTGATTCAGGGATTTGAGCAGCGCCAGAATCGAGCGCGTGGTTTCCGGATCGAGCGCCGAGGTGGCTTCGTCACACAGCAGCAGCGCCGGGCTGGCCGCCAGCGCTCGGGCAATGCCAACCCGCTGTTTTTGGCCGCCGGATAACGCCGCCGGATAGCTTTGCGCTTTGTCCGCCAATCCCACTAGCGCCAGCAGTTCCGCCACGCGCTGCTGGCGTTGCGCTTTTTCCATGCCGGCGATTTTCAGCGGCAGCGCGACGTTCTGCGCCACCGTTTTTGCTGATAACAGATTGAAGTGCTGGAACACCATGCCAACGCGGCTGCGCACCGTTTGCAGCTGTTTTTCTGACAGGCCGGTGATGTTACGGCCTTCGATTTCAATGACGCCTTCATCAGGTTGTTCCAGCCCGTTGAGACAGCGGATCAGCGTGGATTTCCCCGCGCCGCTGCGTCCGATCAGGCCAAGGATTTCGCCTTTCTGCACCGTCAACGAGATGTCGCGCAGCGCCTGGGTTTGTCCAAAACGACGTGACACACCTTGCAGGCGCACCACGCTGCCGCTGTCGCGAAACTTCACCTGCGCCTCGTCATGGGCACTTTCCGCCACGCCGCGTTTCACGGCGGTAAAGGGCGTTTCGGCTGCTGAGAATAACGTCATCTTTATCGTTCCTTACCAGGCCGTTTCGCCCGTGCCTTTGTAGACCTTGTCAAACACGGTCTTCACGGCATCGTTCTGATAAGAAGCCACCAGCGTTTTCACCCACGGCGCGCTGACGTTCTCTTTCTTCACCGCAATAAAGTTGTTGTAGGGGTTATCTTTTACCGGCTCCTGCGCAATGCGATCTTCGGCGGTCAGGCCACTTTTCAGCGCCCAATCGGTGTTGACGACGGCGGCATCCAGATCAGGAACGGAGCGGCCGATGATGCCGGAATCCAGCTCTTTGATTTTCAGATGATGCGGATTGGCGGTGATATCGGCGGTGGTGGCCGCGATGCCGACGCCCGGCTTCAGTTTGATCAGGCCTTGTTGCTCAAGCAGCACCAGACCGCGCGCTTCGTTAGAGGGATCGTTTGGCACGCCAATCACCGCGCCCTCTTTCAGCGCTTTGGCGCTTTTCACTTTCTTCGAGTAGAGACCAATCGGCCACACGGCGGTATCGCCGACGCGTACGATGTCGTAGTGATTGACCTTGATTTGGTTATTGAGGAACGGCTGATGCTGGAAGGCGTTGGCATCCACTTCGCCGTTTTGCAGCGCTTCGTTCGGCTGGTTGTAATCGTTGAAAATGACGGTTTTCACCGTTAAGCCTTTCGCCGCCGCTTGTTTGATCACTTCGCGCCAGACGTCTTCATCTTCGCCGCTCATAATGCCGACTTTTACCGAGGTTTTGTCCGCCGCGTGCGCGATGGACAGCGGCGACAGCGCCGCGATGGCCAGCAGCAAGGCGCCAGCCGTTAACAGGAATTTATTTTTTACTGCTGACAGACGTGTGTGCATAAAGTGCTTCCTAATCGTTATAATTGCGCGAGTCAAAATTAGCTGTCGTAACGACAGTTGACCGCAGTATACGCAGATGCTTATTCCTGCATTATGATTTATTCAGGAATGCTATTCCTGAAAAGCATAAAGCCGCCGCGCCGCTCGCATCGCCACACGCGAGAAAGGGCTGTGCTATCCTCCCCCTTTTGATGGACTTGTTACTATAAGCGCTATGTCGAACACCACACCTAAACGAAAAAATGACCCTGAAGGGCTTAAGAAGCGCATTCTTGCTGGTGCGCTGAAAATGTTCGCCGAGTTCGGTATGCAGGGCGCGCGGCTGGAGCAGATCGCTGAGCACGCGCATACCACTAAACGCATGGTGGTGTATCACTTCGGCAATAAAGAGCAGCTCTATATTGAGGTGCTGGAGCAGGTGTATCAGGCGATTCGGCAGCATGAAACCGGCCTTAATCTCGCCGAGATGGCACCGGAACTGGCGATGACCAAACTGGTGGAAGCCAGCTTTGATTACCACGTTTCGCACCCGGATTTTATGCGGCTGGTGTGTACCGAAAACCTGCTGCGCGGGCGCTACATCATGCAATCCGAACGCATCAAGGCGCTGAACAAAAGTGCACTCGATGTGCTGGATGACATTCTGACGCGCGGCCAACAGCAAGGGCTGTTTATTGCTGGGCTGGATACCGTGGATGTGCACCGCTTGCTGAGCAGCATTTGTGTGCATCACGTCTCCAATCGCTACACCTTTCACACGCTGTTCACGCCGAACGATAGCGAGGAAGACAGCATCCGTCGCAACCGCCAGTTAGCCGTCACCGCCACGCTGCGTTATGTGCGCAAAGCCTCGTAGGCTGCGGCTGCGCGCTGATGGTCTACGCTTTTAAATTTGGGACCGTCACAGACCACAGACTAAGGAACGCCGTAGTGAACAAAGATCCCCACCTTTATCCCTTACGCCATACGCAGAATACCGACCAGGACAGCGCACTGTGGAACTGGGCGCAAAACTCGGTGGTTGGTCAGCGCAGTCAGTTACATCAGCCGCAAACTGAAGCGGAGTTGCAACAACTGCTGCGCACCGCCAGCGGCAAAGTGCGCGTGCTGGGCAACCGCTTGTCGCCGGGCCGCATGCTGGGCGTTGATGAGCAGGATTTGCTGCTGGATCTCAGCGCGTTCAACGGCGTGATCGCCCATGACGAAGAGAGCGTCACCTTTGCCGCCGGTACGCCGCTGGAGCAGGTTTACAGCACCCTAACCGAGATGGATCGCATGCTGGCCTCGTCGCCGGGGGTGATCGCGGTGCAGACGCTGGCGGGCGCGATGGCCACCGGCACGCACGGCCAGGGTTTAGCACAAAGCTCCATCGCCGATGAAGCGCTGCGCATCCGCATGGTGTTAGCTGACGGTAGCGTGCGTGAATTTGTGCGCGGTGAGCCCGATTTCGCTGCCGCACAGGTTTCGCTCGGCAGCCTGGGCATTGTGACGGCCGTGACGCTGCGCACCCGCCCTTTCCGCCTGTTTACCTGCCACAAATTCGCCGTCTCCGCCGATACGCTGGAGAACGATCTGATCGAATGGAACCAGCAGTATGAGATGAGCAAAGCCTGGTGGTTTGTCGATGACAACCTGATGCACGTGTGGAACGCGCACGAAGCCAGCGCTGAAGATTCGCAGGCATGGCAAGCCAATCAGCGCGAGGTAATTGAGCATGGCGATGACACCGACAGCAGCCTGAATGACACCATCGACCAGACGCTGGCGCAGATGCATCGCGATACGCAGATTCACGGTAAAGGGGGCAAACAGTTCCGCACGGTGACGCGCTTCCGCGATTTCACCGACATCAGCGGCGATATCTATCAGCTATTTTGTCGCGGCATTGCCGTGCCGCAGATCAACGTCGAGATCGGCGTGCCGCTGGAGAAAACGCCGCAGATTATCAGCAAGATCAAAGCGTGGTATGCCGAGAATCACCCGCATATGCACTATCCAATCATTCTGCGCTGTACCGGCGCGTCTGAAGGCTGGCTCAGCCCGGCGTATCAGCACGCCACCTGCTTCTTTGGCTTTGTGGTTTATTACGCTGATGACGGTTCGCTGTCGCAGGATGGCCTGCATTTTCTCACTGAAGTCGAGAAGCTGCTGGCGGCCGAAGGCGGACGTCCGCACTGGGGCAAATATTACGATCCGCAGCGCTATCAGTGGCGCGATATCTATCCGCAGTGGGACGCTTTCCGCGCAGTGCGCGACCAGCTCGATCCACAACGCCGTTTTAGCAATGACTATGTCACTGCTTTGTTTGATTAAGTTTGAAGGGGAGAAACCATGTTTGCATGGGTAACGCTGTTAACGCAGCCGGACTATTTTATTGGCGTGAAGGCGCTGCACCGCTCGCTGAAGCGCAGCGAAACCCGCTGGCCGCTGATTGTGATGGTTACAGACGCCATCGATCTGGAGACGCGTGAAGCGTTGCAGGCTCTGGGCTGCGTGATCCATCCGGTAGATCCGCTGATGCCAAACGCCGAACTGGAGCAGCATTACGCCTCGGCGCAGTTCGGTGAAGTGTGGAGCAAGCTGCGCGCGTGGGAGCTGGTTGATTGTGAGCGCGTAGTATTTCTCGATGCCGACATGCTGGTGCTGCGCAACATGGATGAGCTGTTTACGCTCGATCTGGGCAAGCATGCGCTGGCAGCGTGCCACGCCTGTCGCTGCAATCCCAACAAGATCGCCAGTTATCCCGCCAGCTGGCAGCCAGAGAATTGTCACTATACCTGGCAGGATCGCGGCGAACCGGCACCGTCCACGCTCGATCGCTACCTGAACGGCGGTTTTTTGGTGCTGAAGCCGGATCTGGCGGTGTTTGCGTGGCTGCAGGAGAAAGTGGCGGGCATTACCGATCTGCGCCGCTACCCGTTCTCGGAGCAGGATTTGCTTAATGAAGTGTTCGAGGATCGCTGGCTGCCGCTTTCGTACAAATACAATGCGCTGAAAACCTTGCCGTTCCAGCACAGTAAGACGTGGCGCGAAGATGAAGTGAAGAACCTGCACTTTATTCTGGCGAAGCCGTGGAAACGCGACTTGAATCAGCCTGAATCGGAACGCAACCGCTACTACGCGCTGGATAAGCTATGGTGGGAGTTAGCGGCGGAATAAAAAAAAACAGCGCGATTCGTCGCGCTGTTTCATATGAATTGCCCGTTATTGCGGGCCAGTTCGCCGCGAATGGGTTTCCTACGAAGCTTATGAACGGGTCTTCGCAATGCGCTCAAGCGCGACCTGCGCCAAAAAACCTGAACGGGTTTTGAATTCGGGATGCGTTGCTACGCAGCGGTCAATGCGATCAATCAGCAGTTTTGGCAAGGTTACGTTGATTTTCTCGGACCCGCCCAAAATGCGAGTGACATCCACATCAATAAGTACCCAAACATAACCTGCATATTGCGGATCTTTCATCAACGATTTCAATTCAGAAACCGCCGGGATGTCCTGCTCTAATTCTACCAGCAGCTCCAGATGGCCGATAATCGCCTCTTTGGCATTTGTTACCGCCGCTTCCAGCGTATCTCCAGCAGAAAAACAGCCCGGCAAATCCGGCACCGTGACGCCAAATGCCGTGCTTTGGTCGCCCGCCTCAATCGCGATGGGATAGAACATACGTCACCTCTTTCGAATTAATGGACAGTCAGTCCGGCTTGTTTCCTGATACTTTTCACCGTTTTGATCGGCAAATCCTTTTTGGGGTGCGGTATCGTCACCAGCCCTTTTTTTACCGGATGGACAAAATGGTGATGGCTACCGTTTACTCGTATCAGTTCCCAGCCATCGGCCTTGATCTCGGCCATTAATGATCTGCTATCCATGCCATTGCCTTACCGCGTCCTGAAAGCATAAAAAATAACCCCAATAACTCTAAATCGCAAGAAGAGTTATTGGGGTTATCTTTTTCCCAAATAAAAAGGTCGTCATAAATGACGACCTCAAGATGAGTGGTGAATGGAAATTTATTGCGCTTTTGGCTCGCCCATCGCTTTCAACTTCTTCGACAGCTCGCGACGCTCTTTGGAGAGGTCAGCGTTTTTGATGATGTACTCATCAACGCGGTCTTCATAGTCCACACGCATGCTGGCGATAATTTCCTGCACCGCCTCGATGCTCATGCCGGGTTTGATGTATTCACTCAGGTTGTCCAGCAGCAGCACACGTTTCTGGTTATCACGGACTTTCTTCTCGTTATCCACGATTTCGCGCTGCAGTTTGTTTTTACGACGGAACATACGCACAAACTCCAGTACGTCCTGAAATGATTGCTTGGCATTTTCCATGTTGGCACCTTTCTTGAGGCCTGCGTCGGCAGGCGGAATAGTCATAACGTTTAGCTTAGCGGCTTGGCCGCCAGGGTTGCAATTCTCACCGCTAAATTCGGACTGGCGCTTATCTTAGCGCAAAGAAAGGGTGATTCACATTAAGTCCTTGCCTGAGAAAACTATTTACGCAGCGCCAGACGCACTAAATCAGTCATACGCTCCAGCTGACGCGCCTGTTCAAGGCTCAGCCAAACGTAGCCGTAAATCGCCGTGGTTTCGGAACGTCCGCTGCGATTAGCAATCAGCTGCTCCAGTTCCTGGGTGATCTCCTCCAGCGCGTGGCTGTTGGCGGTGATCTGCTCGGTTTCGCCTTTCACCATCAGCGTGGCCAGCGCATTTAGCGTGTCTTCTGTCATCTGCTGGGTGCGGCGCAGCGTAGGCGCGTTGAGCATAATCAAGTGGCTTTCACGCGACGACCACCATGCATCAATTTGCATCTGCATGGTGTTGACCAGATTGCGATTGATGGTTTGGATCGCCTCAAACACCGATTTCGGAATGCGCGTCTCTTTACTCGCCGGCTCCAGCAGCGCGCGCATTTTGATCACGCTGCTCAGCAATTTCTGAAAAGGTTTATTCAGCCGCGGCTTCTCCAGCAAATTGGCGGAGAAGCCGGTGTGATGCAGTTTGGCCATGGCGATAAACGCATCCGATAACTGGATGCGCCAATGCGTATAGGCGCGCTGCGCCCAGATGGCGCTGAACAGCAGCGCCATCAGTGAACCGAGAATCACATCGCCTCCGCGCCACATGGCGATGGTGAAATCCCCGGCCGGTGCGCCAACCACCACGCCGAGCGTGATGCCGATCAGCAGCGCCATGTAGGGATGTTTTCCCAGCGTCAGATAGCCACAGACCACCATCACAACGGCGCACCACACCAGCATTACCGGCAGTGAAAACAGCTCAAGCTTGAGCGCGATCAGGCCAGAAATCAGTCCGGCAAAGGTGCCGCTGATACGCTGCACCACGCGCGGCAGCACATTGCCCCAGGTGGAAATCGGCCCCATCACGACCACCAGCGTAATCAGCGGCCAGGTGCCTTCGGGAATGTCGGTGAGCCGCACAAACAGGAAACACAGCACAAAGGCGATAGCGATACGCACACCGTGTACGGTGCGATAGTGGCGGTAGAACCAGAACTCAATCTGCGAGATGGGCTTGTCAGCGCGTAACATGGTTGTCCGGGAACGCTAAAAATTTGCGCGCTATGTTACCCTGGCGACGGCTGCATCATCAGGGTCGAACGCAATTATTTTTCAGGTTTTGCTGAAATACAACATGGACGTTACACCAGGTTTTCTCAATAGAAACATTGATGTAACGCAGTGGGTTTGGTGCGCGCATTAAAACGGTTGCCATGAATGGCGATCGGAAAATCATGTCATCGTACACCAGCACACCTTTCTGGTCTGCAACGCCAACAGCGATTGTGTCATCATCGCCGCATCACGGCGACGATGATGACGCGGAAAGACGCGACAGATTACAGTTTCTGTTTCACGTAATCGCTGATACGCGTAATGATGCCCGCCTCTTCCACCGCTTGCAGCGCGTAAAGCGGATAGCTGGCCAACTGCTTATCTTTGTCCATCACCTGAATTTCGCCAATCTGCTCGCCCGCTTTCAGCGGCGCTTCCAGATCTTTGCGATCGATAACGTATTTCGCCATCACGTTGGCCACTTCGGTGCGCGGCAGCGACAGGTAGATATCCTGCGTGGTGCCGACATCGACCTTATGCGGATTGCCGTACCAGACGTTTTCGCTACCGATTTTTTTGCCTGCGTGGAACAGTTGCACGGTATCAAAGCTGTTTTGGCCCCATACCAGCAGCTTGCGCGCCTGATCTTCACGCCCTTTCGGGCTCTTGCCGCCCATGATCACCGCAATCAGGCGATGACGTCCGACAACGTTAGAAGCGATGATGTTAAAACCGGCGCTTTCGGTGTGGCCGGTTTTCAGACCATCGACGTGCAGATTTTGATCCCACAGCAAGCCGTTGCGGTTGTTTTGGGTGATGCCGTTCCACGTCAGGGTTTTCTCCCCATACATGGCGTAGAAATCGGGCTCGCCGCTGATGATGGCGCGCGACAGCACCGCCAGATCGCGTGCGGTGGTGTGCTGGCCCGGCGCATCGAGGCCGTGCACGGTTTCGAAATGGGTGTGCGACAGGCCGAGTTTCTGCACGTAGCTGTTCATCATGGTGACGAAGCTGCTTTCGCTGCCGGCCACGTGATCCGCCAGCGCTACGCAGGCATCGTTACCGGAATCGATGATCACGCCGCGCATCAGGTCGCGCACCGTGACCTGATCGCCCGGCTTGAGGAACATCAGCGAGGAGCCTTTGAACACCGGATTGCCTGCGCCCCACGCATCTTTGCCGATAGTGACTTTGTCATCGCGGCTGATTTTATTCTGATCGATAGCGCGATCCACGACATAGCCGGTCATCAGTTTGGTCAGGCTGGCCGGGTTACGCTCTTCATCCGGATTGCCAGCGGTGAGAATTTGTCCGGTGGTGGCGTCCATCAACACCCATGAAGCCGCATCAATCGGCGGGGGTGTCAGGGGAAATGGCATGCTGTCGTCAGCCTGCGCCCACGATGCCCAAATAATTATTCCAGATACAGTTACCAGCAGACGCCTTTTCAACACTTTTTCCTCAAAATCAAAAATGAATTTACCGCCGCACGTTTTACGGCAAATAGCGCTTACAGATCTGAATAAATTGAAAAAAAGTATGAACTGCGCATAAATGCTGCGCGCCTGCTCGCAGCGAGGATGATCGAGGTTGTACTGCTACCCATGGACGACTATCCTGTGCGTTGATTCTCTATTGCCAGGATAACGCCGTGCCCGCCTCTGAGTTCACCTTCTTATTCCACGATTATGAAACCTTCGGTAAAAGCCCGTCGCTGGACCGTCCGGCGCAGTTCGCGGGCCTGCGTACCGATAAAGAATTCAATGCAGTAGGTGAACCGCAGGTATTTTATTGCCAGCCAGCCGACGATTATCTGCCGCAGCCGGAAGCGGTGATGATCACCGGCATTACGCCGCAAACCGCCAAAGCGCGCGGCGTGACCGAGGCGGCGTTTGCCGAACGCATTCATGGCCTGTTTAGCGAGCCGCAAACCTGTGTGATTGGTTACAACAATGTGCGTTTTGATGATGAAGTGACGCGCAATATCTTCTACCGCAACTTCTTTGATCCTTATGGCTGGAGCTGGCAGAACGGCAATTCGCGCTGGGATTTACTCGATGTGATGCGCGCCTGCTACGCGCTGCGTCCGGAAGGCATTGAGTGGCCGGAGAATGACGATGGCTTCCCCAGCTTCAAGCTGGAGCATCTCACTAAGGCCAACGGCGTAGCGCACGAACAGGCGCACGATGCGATGTCCGACGTTTATGCCACGCTGGCGATGGCAAAACTGGTAAAAGAGAAGCAGCCGAAGCTGTTTGAGTTTCTGTTTACCCATCGCAACAAACAGAAACTGATGACGCTGATTGATATCCCGCAGATGAAACCGCTGGTGCACGTCTCCGTCATGTTCGGTGCGGCGCGCGGTAACACCAGCTGGATTGTGCCGCTGGCGTGGCATCCGGATAACCGTAACGCGCTGATTGTTGCCGATTTGGCCGGTGATATGTCGCCGCTGCTGACGCTGGAATCTGACGAACTGCGCGAACGTTTATATACCCGCCACAGCGATTTAGGCGATCTGCCTGCGGTGCCGATCAAGCTGGTGCACATTAATAAGTGTCCGGTGCTGGCGCCTGCCAGCACGCTGCGTCCGGAAGATGCCGCGCGGCTCAACATCGATCGTCAGCAGTGCCTCGCTAATCTCAAGCTGCTGCGTGACCACGCGGAAGTGCGTGAGAAAGTGGTGGCGCTGTTTGCCGACGCCGAGCCGTTTACCCCGTCAGATGATGTTGACGCGCAGTTGTATGACGGTTTCTTTAGCGATGCCGATCGCGCTGGCATGAATATCATCCGCCAGACGCCGCCGCAAAATTTACCGGCGCTGGATTTGACCTTCGACGATAAGCGCATTGCTAAATTGTTGTTCCGCTACCGTGCGCGCAACTTCCCTGGCACCCTGGATGACGCCGAACAGCAGCGCTGGTTGCAGCATCGCCGCGAAGCGCTGAATGCCGAGCGCGTGCAGGCGTTCTTGCTGGAGCTGGAGTCGCTGGCGAGTTTGCATGAGGGAAATACGGAGAAGATGGCGCAACTGAAGGCGCTGTATTTGTATGCGCAGGAGCTGGTGTCTTAGTTCTCTGCGATTTGATGCCCTCACCCCGGCCCTCTCCCACAGGGAGAGGGAGACGCTGCCAGATGCTGGCGTGAGCGCACGATCGGTTCCCTCTCCCTGTGGGAGAGGGTTAGGGTGAGGGAAAACCCTTAAATCATCCCCCACACCAGCCACGTCAATGCGAAACCGCTCAGCCCCATCACCGTCGTCAATACCGTCCAGGTCTTCAGGCCATCGGCCACTGACAAGCCCAGATAGCGCGTCACCACCCAAAAACCCGCATCATTGACGTGCGACAAGCCTAACCCGCCGAAACAGGCCGCCAGCGTCACCAACACGCGCTGCATATCCGTTACATCGCCCACCGCCTGGCTTAACAAGCCGCTGGTGGTCAGAATCGCCACCGTTGCCGATCCCTGCGAAGCACGCAGCGCCAGCGACAGAATGAACGCAGCCGGAACTAATGGCAGATGCAAGGTTTCCAGCGTCAACGCCAGCGCTTTGCCCACGCCCGATTCCACCAGCACCTTACCAAACGCGCCGCCCGCGCCCGCAACCAGAATCACGCTGGCGGAGCTGGGAATCGCACGTCCGGTGAGATCTTCCAGTTTCTCTTTGCTCCAGCCACGACGCACGCCGAGCAGCCATGCCGCCAGTCCCAGCGCAATCAGCAACGCAATGGCTGGCGTACCGATCACCGTCATCACCGCACGCAGCGTGCTGCCTTCAGCCAGTGTGGTATGCGCGACGGTACCCATGACGATCAACAGAATCGGCACAACAATCAGACCGGTAATGGTCAGTGCACCCGGCGCTGGCGCGTCGTTCTTCGGCTTGCCTTCCGGCTTCGCCAGCTGCAGCTGTTCTAATACATCAACGGAAAGATGATATTGGCGCAGGTTCATCGCTTTCGCGACGTAATAACCGACGATACCCACCGGAATCGAGATCAGGATACCGAGCATCATCAGCCAGCCCATATCAGTGTGCAGAATGCCCGCCGCCGCCGCCGCGCCGGGATGGGTTGGCAGCGCCACATGCACCGTCAGCATCACGCCCGCCATCGGCAAGCCAAACTTCAGCGGTGACACGCGCGCCACTTTGGTGAAGCCATAAATCAGCGGTATCACGATGATAAAGCCGACTTCGAAGAACACCGGAATGCCGAGGATAAACGCCGCCATGGTCAGCGCCGCCACGGTCCGCTTGATACCCAGCGATTTACTGAAGCGTTGTGCCAGCGACTCGGCACCGCCCGAGGCTTCAATCACTGCGCCGAGCATCGCCCCCAGCACGATGATAATGGTGATATGCCCCAGCAAGTTACCCATCCCGCTAAAGATGGTTTCCATAATTTTGTCGGCTGGAATGCCGGTCGCAATCGCCACCAGCAAGCTGACAATCAGCAGCGCCACGAAGGGGTGAACTTTGGTTTTAATCACCAGCAGCAGCAAGATCACAATGCTGGCGGTAGCAATGGCTAACAACAACGCGGTAGACATGATAATCCTCTGATTTAATTAGTATAGTTTGGGTACAGCTCTATCTGGTATTGACGAATTCAGGTATGACTTACCCAGCACAGTGCTGAAAATCCCTGTGCTGGGTGGTTAAAAAAATTTATTTAGCGTAAGGCGCGAACCAGTCGAGGCCGGCTTCAGTGCGGCCGCGCGGGATGTATTCACATCCCACCCAACCGTCGTAACCCACTTCATCCAGCAGGTCGAACAGATAGGAATAGTTGATCTCGCCCTCATCCGGCTCGTGGCGATGCGGCGCAGAGGCGATCTGGATATGGCGATAACGACCAGCGTATTCACGAATCAGATGCGTCAGATTGCCGTCCACCAGCTGTGCATGGAACAGATCGAGCTGGGTAAAGACGTTGGGCCGATCGATACGCGCCATCATCGCCAGCGTCTGATACTGGCTGGCGTAGAGATAATTCGGTTTAGTGACTGGATTAAGTGCTTCCAGCAGCAGGCGAATGCCGTGCGGCGCAAAACGCTCGGCGGCATAATGCATATTACGCACGAAAGTCTCTTCATAGGCTGCACGATCGGCACCGTTTGGCACCGTTGCCGCCATCACATGCACCTGCCGGCAGTTGAGCGCCAGCGCATACTCCAGCGCCCGATCGATATCGGCACGCGCTTCCTGTTCACGGCCCGGAATGGCGGAAACGCCCCACTCGCCCGCCTGCACGTTGCCTGCGGCGGTGTTGAACAGCACCAGTTCCAGCTGATGTTTTTCCAGCTCGGCTTTAATCACCTCGGCCGGAAAGTCATACGGGAACAGGAATTCAACGGCGCGAAAACCGGCATTGGCCGCGGCGGCAAAGCGTTCGATAAACGGCAACTCACCGAACTGCGTAGATAAATTGGCTGCAAACTTAGGCATTAAACATTCCTCAATTCCGCGACTTCGCTATCGGTCAGATAACGAATCGAGCGGTCACCGAGCGTAAACATCAGGCGCGCGGTCTCTTCCAGTTCTTCAGTGTTATTGGCGGCTTCGCGCAGGGATTTGCCCACCACCACCGGACCATGATTGGCCAGCAGGAAGGCGTTATAGCGCGAGGCCAGAATGGCCAGATCGTCTGCCAGGCGCTGATCGCCCGGCTTGTAATACGGCACCACCGGCACATCGCCGACGCGCATCACCACATACGGCGTGAACGGACGGATGCAGTTTGCTGTGTCGAGATCGTTGAGGCAGGAGAGCGCCGTCAAATAGTGGCTGTGCAGATGCACCACCGCTTTGCACGCGGGATTGTTCAGGTAGAGCGCGCGGTGAAAAGCCACTTCTTTCGAGGGCTTGTCGCCGGAGATCCATTCGCCCTGAATCGTCACTTTCGACAGGCGATCGGCCTGCAGCTCTCCGAGGCAGGAGCCGGTTGGCGTCGCCAGCAAGTTGCCATCCTCCAGCAGCAGCGACAAATTGCCCGCTGAACCGGTGGCGTAACCACGCTGAAAGAAGGACGCGCCAAGATGTACCATTTCTTCGCGTGCTTGTTGTTCCGTCATGCTGAAAACTCCTGTTGTGCGCGGGCAAAGAACTGTTCATCGCCAAAATTGCCTGATTTCAGCGCCAGCGACAGCGGCTGATGGATATCGCGTACCCACGGCACGCCCGGTGAAATCATCGGGCCAATGTGGAATGCGGTAACGCCAAGGCTTTGTGCCACCACGCCCGAGGTTTCACCGCCAGCAACGATGAAGCGCTGCCAGCCACGGGTTTTCAGTTCACGGGTTACGGTGGCAAACAGCTGCTCAACCGCTTCACTGCTGCGCGCTGCGCCGTATTGCTGCTGAATAGCCTGCAGCTGCTGCGCATCGGCGGTAGCAAACAGCAAAGGTGCCAGTTCGGACTGATGATGCGCTGCCACCCAATCACAGAGTTCCTGCGCATAGCTTTCGGCGTTATCAAGGCAGCGCTCCACCAGCACTTCATGCGAGGGCGCTTGCTGACGATACGCCTGCACCTGACGGTTGGTCATTTGCGAGCAGGAGCCTGAGATCACCACCGCGCGATCGCCTTGTGGACGTCCCGCTTGTTCAGCATCGCTGTTCTGCTGCTGCGTTGCCCAGGCGCGGGCGATACCGATCGCCAGGCCAGAACCGCCGGTCACCAGACGCGTCTGTTTTAGCGCTTCGCCCTGCGTCAGCAGATGCTGCTCGTGCAGCGCGTCCAGCACCACATAGTTGATGCCCTGCGCTTTCAGGGTATCCAGCTGTGCACGCACCGCATCAGCACCTTGATCGAGCTGCGCGGCGTTGATCACCGCGGCCTGGCCTTTGGCCTGACGCGTCATCAAACGCACCAGATTGCTGTCGGTCATTGGCGTCACCGGATGATGGCGCATGCCCGATTCGGACAGCAGCTGATCGGCGACAAACAGATAACCCTGATACACCGTGCGACCGTTAACCGGCAGCGACGGCGAGATCACCGTTTGCGTTTCGCCCAACGCCGCCAACAGCGCATCAGTCACCGGGCCGATATTGCCCTGCTCGGTGCTGTCAAAGGTGGAGCAATATTTGAAATAGAAACGATCGCAGCCCTGCTGTTGCAGCCACTGCAGCGCCGCCAGAGACTGATCGATCGCCTGCTGTGCCGGGCATGAGCGTGATTTCAGGCTGATAACAATCGCCTGCGCGCTCAGCGCGTCATGACTTTCCGGCACGCCGTTGAACTGGATGGTCGGCAAACCGTTCTGCACCAGAAAACTGGCGATGTCGGTTGCGCCGGTAAAATCGTCTGCAATAACGCCTAAACGCATGATTATTGCTCCTTCGCCTGCGGCAGCGTGATGCCGCTGAAGATCTTGATCACCGCGCTGTCATCTTCACGACCGTGGCCGGCGTTGCTGGCTTCGGTAAACATATTGAGCGCAGTTGAAGCCAGCGGCAGCGGGAAGTGCAGCGACTTGGCGGTATCCGCCACCAGATTGAGATCTTTAACGAAGATATCGACCGCTGATTTCGGCGAGTAATCGCCATCCACCACGTGACGCATGCGGTTCTCGAACATCCATGAGTTACCGGCGGCGTTGGTCACCACGTCATACATGGTGTCGAGCGGGATCCCGGCGCGCGCGGCCAGCGCCATCGCTTCTGCGCCCACGGCAATGTGCACGCCCGCCAGCAGCTGGTGAATGATTTTGACGGTTGAGCCGAGACCGATTTCGCTGCCCACGCGATAGACTTTCGCCGCCACCGCATCCAGCACGGGCTTGAGCAGGGCAAAAGCTTCATCGCTGCCGGACGCCATTACCGTCATCTCGCCAACTGCGGCTTTGGCTGCGCCGCCGGAAACCGGTGCATCCAGCATCAGCAACTGATGCTGCGCCAGCTGTTGTTCAATCGCCTGCGCATCCTGTGAAGAGATGGTAGAAGAGACCATGACCACGGTGCCGGGCTTGAGCTGCGCCGCCACGCCGTTTTCACCGAACAGGATTGCTTTAACCTGCGCGGCATTCACCACAAGCAGCAGCACCGCATCGAGTTCAGCGGCAAAGCGGGCAGCGGAGGTTTGCGCATCACGTGCACCGGCCTGACGCAGGGTTTCCAGCGCCTGCGGATTGAGATCAACACCCCAGGTATTTAATCCTGCACGGATGCAAGACTGCGCTGCACCCATGCCCATGGAACCTAAACCAATCACGCCGATGTTATTCACGGTTGCTGACATAGCAAACCTCCATTGTTAATTTAAGTGATAATTTGTTCATTGATGTTAAGTCTGCCGCAGTCAGTGGCGAATAAACGTGCGTGATATCACAAAAATTAACTTAGCTGCTCAATGATTAACATGGATTCACAGCCGGAGGTGAGCGCTTCGAAGTCAGTCCAGATGGGATTTCTGCTTAGATTACGGCAAGATAAATTGTGCTGCGGGCTGTGAATCGATGATCTACAATGTGAAAAAATGATAATTCAGGGAGACCAAGGTGATTCCGGTTGAACGTCATCAACAAATTTTAGCGCTGGTTGGCGAACGCGGCGTGGTTAGTATTGCCGAGCTCACTGAGCGCTTGGGTGTGTCGCATATGACGATACGTCGCGATGTGCAGAAGCTGGAAGAGCAAGGTGCGGTCTTGTCTGTTTCGGGCGGCGTGCGCTCAGCAGATCGCCTGGCGGCGGAGCCATCGCATCTGGCGAAAACCAATATGTACAGCGGCGAGAAGATGGCGATTGGGCAGTATGCCGCGCGTCATATTCCGCGTAATAGCTGCATCTATCTCGATGCCGGCACCACCACACTGGCGCTGGCGCGCGAGTTGCTTGAGCGTGATGACTTGCTGGTGGTGACCAACGATTTCGTGATTGCGCGCCTGCTGATGGAGAGCAGCGGCTGCAAGTTGATTCACACCGGCGGCACGGTATGTCGTGAGAACCGTTCCAGCGTCGGTGAAGCGGCCGCCAGAAGTTTGCGCCAGCTGGCGATCGATATCGCGTTTATCTCCGCGTCCTGCTGGGGCCCGCGCGGACTGTTTACGCCGGATGAGGATAAGGTGCCGGTGAAGCTGGCGGCGAGCGATGTGAGTAGTAAGCGCGTGTTGTTAAGCGACAGTTCGAAGTACAACAAGATTGCGACGCATCTGGCGTTACCGTTGGAGCGGTTTGATACCTTGATTACCGATGCGGGGTTGAGTAAAGCGGGACGCGAGGCGTTAGGTGCGGGGAGTTGGGAGTTGGTGTTGGCGGGATAGTGCGTGCTGTCCCCGGTCGGTGCTCGCTGTCCCCCATCCCGGCCTTCCCCCGCTAGCGGGGGAAGGAGACGCTGCCACATGCAGCTTCAGAACTAACATATGGCAGCATCTTCCTCCCCCATTTATGGGGGAGGACCGAGGAGGGGGACAGCGACGTCGATCAAATCACACTTCTTCGCTGAACTGCGGAACCGGGTTGCGGAAGGTGCGGGTCACAAAGGCGAGGTAAATAATACCAATCGCTGCCCACACCAGGCCGAGCACCATGGAGGTCTCTTCCAGGTTAATCCACAACGCACCGACTGTCAGGGCACCCATCACCGGCAGCACCAGATAGTTGATGTGATCTTTCAGCGTCTTGTTACGCTTCTCACGGATCCAGAACTGCGCAATCACCGACAGGTTCACAAAGGTGAACGCCACCAGCGCACCGAAGTTAATCAGCGCAGTTGCGGTTACCAGGTCGAAGTTGATCGCCATCAGCGCGACCGCGCCCACCAGCAGCACGTTCAGTGACGGCGTGCGGTATTTCGGGTGCACGAAGCCAAAGAAACGCTGCGGGAACACGCCATCGCGGCCCATCACGTACATCAGACGTGAAACGCCTGCGTGCGCGGCCATACCGGATGCCAGCACCGTCACCACCGAGAAGATCAGGATGCCAATTTGCAGCGCTTTACCCGCCACGAACAGCATGATCTCTGGCTGTGAAGAGTCCGGATTCTGGAAACGCGAGATGTCCGGGAAGTACAGCTGCAGGAAGTAAGAAACCCCGATAAAGATCACACCACCAATCAGCGCGGTGAGGAAAATCGCGCGCGGGATCGTGCGTTCAGCATCTTTGGTCTCTTCTGACAGCGAACTGATACCGTCAAAGCCAAGGAACGAGAAGCAGAGAATGGTCGCACCGGTAATCATCGGGACTACGTGCGCATTCTCAGACCAGAATGGTCTGCTGCTGGTCAATGTCCCCTCGCCAACACCGTGTGCCACACCGTAAACCACCATGCCGGTAATCACTACCATCACTACCACCTGCAGCACCACGATCACGCTGTTGAAGTTGGCAACGGTTTTGATTCCACGCAGGTTGGAGATGGTCATAAAGGCCACCAGCAGCACCACGAAAATCCACGACGGAATGCCCGGCACCAGCGTCTCAAAGTAGCTTTTCGCCAGCAGGATGTTGATCATCGGCATGAACAAGTAGTCCAGCAGTGATGACCAGCCAACCATAAAGCCGACGTGCGGACTGATTGCCTTCTGAGCATAGGTGTAAGCGGAGCCCGCAGATGGGAAGCGGCGTACCAGCTTGCCGTAGCTCACGGCAGTAAACAGAATCGCGATCAGGGCGAAAGCATAAGCGGTGGCGACGTGGCCGTCGGTCAATCCAGACACAATACCGAAAGTATCAAACAGGGTCATTGGCTGCATATACGCCAGGCCCATCATGACAACCGGGATCAGGGTCAGAGATTTTTTCAGGTGTGCACGCTGAGGTGCGGCAGAGGTGTTAAGCGACATTGTTCAGGCCCCCGCAGACGACAACCGCGATCGGTTGGGCTACAGGGCTACTGCGCAATTTGCTGCAGTGAGAAGTGATATTAGTGTTTACGATTGTCGCGGCGCCGTAGTCATCACGGAAGCGAGAACCAGCCTGCGCTGGTGCAATGTTAAACAGTCCCATCTTTGTTTTCCTCAAATCTCACGCACAAGCGTGTTTGTCAGTATCTATCTATCCGGATGCGTGTCCGGCCTCGTGTGAATGTCAGTGAGTACATCATGCAAAAAAATAACCGACGCGGTTAACGTCGGTTAGTTCTCATTTTGCAGGGCGCGTATTTTGCCCCAACTTATGCCATCGGCACAAGACGTTAGATCAATTCTTCCGGCACTCAGGCATTCTTGAGCATCCAGTCGATTTCCGTCGAGGTGATTAAGCGCTCAAACTGCATCAGTTCGTACTGTTTGCAGCTGTGCCACACCCCGCTAAAACGCTCGCCCAGCAGCTTTTGCAGCGGATAGCTATTCTCAAATTCATACAGCGCATCGCTCTGCCGAATCGGTAATGCCAGCCCTTCTGCTTCATGTCCATTGCCCTGCACCGCATGCGGTAAAGGTAGCTGATTATCCAGACCGTGCAAAATACCGGCAAGAATAGTTGACACCACCAGATAGGGATTTGCATCCGCACCGGCCACGCGATACTCGATGCGATGGTTATCCGCATCGCCACAAGGCACACGCAGCGCAACCGTACGGTTGTTGTGTCCCCATGACGCCTGCAGCGGTACATAGGCTTCCGGCAGGAAGCGGCGATAAGCGTTCACGTTAGGCGCCAGCAGCGCCATCGAAGCCGGCATTAAATCGATCATGCCCGCCAGCGCGCGTTTCATCAGCGGTGAATCGCTGCCGTCATCAAGCGCAAAGGCGTTGTGGTCGGCGGCATCCAGCATGCTGATGTGCACATGCATGCCGCTGCCCGCGTACTCTTCGTAAGGCTTGGCCATGAAAGTGGCGGTCATGCCGTGATTTTCCGCCACCTGACGCACCAGCCGTTTCAGCTGAATAGCGTGATCGCAGGCTTTAAGCACGTCGCGCGTGTGATGCAGGTTGATTTCGAACTGGCCGGGCGAGGCTTCCGCCAGCGCGCCATCGGCGGGAATGCCTTGCAGCTTGGCCAGATGGTCGATGTCCCGCAGTACGTCGGCGAAGTGATCGAGATTATCCACCGAATACACCTGGCTCTGCATATTGCGTTCGTCACTGCCCGGCGAACACGGCGGCTGAATGAAGCCCTCCGCATCACGCTTTTTATCCACCAGATAGAACTCCAGCTCTACCGCTACCACCGGGAACAATCCTCGATTACGCAGCTGTTGCCACAGCCGATTGAGAACATTACGGGGTTCAACGTCAAAGGGAGTGCCATCTTGGTTACACATGGTCAGCAACAGCTGAGCGATGTGCGTGGGATCGGCGGCAGAAGGAATTAAGGTGCCGGGCACCGGCATGCAGAGGTGGTCGGGTTCGCCCAGTGACTGACCCAGTCCGGCGTCTTCGACGGTGTTACCGAGAATATCCATAGCGAAAACCGAGGCCGGGAAGTAACACCCTTTTTCCAGTTTTGCCAATGCGGAGATGGGAATGCGTTTACCGCGAAATACCCCATTTAAATCATTAAGAAGAATATCGACATACTGCGTTTCAGGATGGCGTTCCAGCCAGGTTTTGACCTCCAGCTGGAACGCGCTTGTTCGTTTCTCTTCACTGTGCCGCGTGAAGTCTTCTACTTCTACGAGGTTCGTCATGATCCCACCCGCCCTTTACCGTTTAATATTGGTGCGCGCAATGCTCAAAATAACAGCCACTCCACTAACATAGCGCTAACGCAAAAAGTGTGCAAATGTAACAATTCTGTTTGAGGAATGAACGATCGGTTGCTAGATTGACAAAATATTGCACACTTTTAAGGCCAGCCGCGCATTTTCGGCGAAAATATTGAACAGCAACGCGGAGACGTTATGGGCATTATTTTTGACAAGCCCTTGATTGGCGTAGTGATGTGCCAGAACTTTATTGGCAGCCACGCAGGGCAAACGGTTCACAATAAATATCTCGACGCTATCGTGCTTGCCGGTGGCGTGCCGCTGCCCTTGCCGCATCAACTGATGCAGGCACCTCATCTATTAGAAAACAGTATGACCGTGCTGGATGGCATTTTGCTGACCGGCAGTCCCAGCAACATTGAACCCTGGCATTACGGCGCAGACGGTATAGAGGCGCATGCCGATCCGGCGCGCGATCGCCTCGCCTTTGGGCTCATCACCCATGCGATCGGTAAAAAGATGCCGATGTTCGGTATCTGTCGCGGTTTGCAGGAGCTGGTGGTCGCTAATGGCGGTGCGCTGCATCGCCAGCTGCATATGACACATCTGTTTCAGGAGCATCGCGAAAACGACGCGTTATCGCTGGATGAGCAATACGCGCCGGCACATACCGTGCAGCCAGAAGTGGATGGCATGCTGAGCCAACTGCTCGGCAGCGCCGAACCTTTTGCGGTCAACTCGCTGCACGGGCAAGGCATCCGCGAAACCGGTCCGCAGCTGCATATCGAAGCGCGCGCGCCCGACGGGCTGGTTGAAGCCGTAAGCCTGCCAAAGCACCCTTTTGCCCTTGCGGTGCAATGGCATCCGGAATGGCACTCCGATCGCGATCCGGTCTCGCGCCGTTTGTTTGAGGCTTTTATCCACGCCGCTGTCTGTTATCACAAGGAAAAACAGCCATGAATGATGCCACTCTGGCACCCGGACGTCGCTTATCGCAGATCCGGCAGGAGTTGGGATTGTCTCAGCGTCGCGTCGCTGAGTTATCAGGTTTAACGCACAGCGCCATTAGCACCATTGAACAGGACAAAGTGAGCCCGGCCGTCAGCACCTTACAGAAGCTGCTGAAAGTTTACGGGCTTTCGCTGTCAGAGTTTTTCTCCGAACCCAAAATCAATGCCACGCCGCGGGTGATTGTGCGCCCGGAAGAGTGCGTGGAGATCGGCAGCCTTGGCGTATCGCTGATACTGATCGATAACGGTGCCGCACGACGCGCGCTGGCGATGCTACTGGAGCGCTATGAACCCGGTGCCAGCACCGGCGAGAAGTTACGCCATCCCGGCGAGGAAACCGGCACCGTGCTGGAAGGGGAAATCACGCTGGTGGTCAACGGCCAGAGTTACCATCTCTATCGCGGTGAAAGCTATGTGATTGATACCGGCTTGCCGCACAGTTTTACCAATACCTCAGATCAGCCGTGTCGCATTGTTAGCGCGCATACGCCCGCCAATTTCTAAGATTTCGCGCTTAAGGAGGATGTCATGCAACATGTGGGAAGTTATTACGCCGCTACCGCCAACGCCCATGAGCCGTGGCCGGCGCTGCAAGAGTCAGTGCAGTGCGATGTCTGCATCATTGGCGGCGGCTTTACCGGACTCTCATCCGCGCTGTTTCTCACCGAAGCCGGTTACGACGTGGTGCTGCTTGAAGCGGCGAAAATCGGCTTTGGCGCCAGCGGCCGCAATGGCGGCCAGGTCGTCAACTCCTACAGCCGCGACGTGGATGTGATTGAGCAGCGCTACGGCAAACAGACCGCACAAATGCTTGGCAGCATGATGTTTGAAGGCGCGGAGATCATTCGCGACCGCATCGACCGTTACGCTATCGCCTGCGACTATCGTCCCGGCGGCATTTTCGCCGCACTGAATCAGCGGCAAATGGGCCACCTGCGCAGCCAAAAAGCCCTTTGGGCACGCTACGGCAATCACGATTTGGAGCTGCTCGACGAACGCGGTATTCGGCGCGAAGTGGCGACCGATCGCTACGTCGGTGGCTTACTCGATAAGCGCGGCGGGCATCTGCATCCGCTCAATCTCGCATTGGGCGAAGCCGAAGCGATTCGCCGTCACGGCGGGCGCATTTATGAGCAGTCGGCGGCGATTGAAGTGAAATATGGCGCACCGCATCGCATAAAAACCGCTAAGGGCGCAGTCAGCGCCACTTTCGTGATTTTTGCCGGTAACGCTTACTTGCCGTCACAGCTTGAACCGCGCCTGACAGGCAAAAGCATGCCGTGCGGCTCGCAGATCGTCACCACCGAACCTCTAACGCGCGATCAGGCGCTGGGCTTGCTGCCAAACAATTATTGCGTTGAAGATTGTAACTATCTGCTCGACTACTTTCGCCTCACCGCCGATAACCGCCTGCTCTACGGCGGCGGCGTAGTTTATGGTGCGCGCGAGCCGGATGACATCGAAGCGCTGATTCGCCCCAAGCTGCTGCGCACCTTTCCGCAGTTGCGGGATATCAAAATCAGCCACCGATGGAGCGGCAACTTCCTGCTCACGCTATCGCGCATGCCGCAGTTTGGGCAGGTGGAGAAGAATGCGTTCTTTATGCAGGGCGACAGCGGACACGGCGTGACCTGTACCCATCTTTCGGGGAAGCTGATTGCTGAAGTGCTGCGTGGGCACGCCGAGAGATTTGATGCGTTCGCAAAATTGCCGCATCTGCCGTTTCCAGGTGGGAGACGGTTTAAGGTGCCGCTTACCGCGATGGGAGCGGCGTGGTATGCGTTAAGGGATCGGTTTGGGGTTTAATCAACTGCGCGCTAATGCCCTCACCCCGGCCCTCTCCCACGGGAGAGGGAGTAAAAGATTCCCTCGCCCGCCTGCGGGAGAGGGTTAGGGTGAGGGGAAATCACTCCAGCGGCATTTTCATCGGGTCATCATACGTATACTCAAACCCCAGCTCACTCGCGATCTTCGAGCCATCAATCACCTTGCCGTTTGAACGCACTGGCTCAGCGACAAACGTCGGCGGCTCAAGCCCCAACTGCTTCGAAACGCTAGGATAAAAACTGTCGCGCGACGGATGTTTCGAGGCACACAAATTGTAAACATGCCCGCCTTTAGGGGTTTGCAGTAACAGGACAATCGCATCGACCACATCATCGAGATGCACCAGATTGACCGCATGACCGCCGTTTTCCAGCCCGGTTTTGCCCGCAAGGAAACGCCCCGGATGACGATTCGGCCCCACTAATCCCGCGAGACGCACAATGTCTACGCTGGTGCCGGGCAGATCGTGCAGCCAGTTCTCCAACTCCATCAACGTTTTGCCGGCGACGGTTTCCGGCTGCAGCGGACTGCTCTCTTTCATTACGCCCTCACCGCTGCCGTACACTGACGTTGAACTGGTGAAAATAATGCGCGGCACTTTCTTTGCCAGCGCGGTATCCACCACGTTCTGCACCGCCTGCATGTAATCTTCACCGCCTTTCACCGTGCGGCTGGCAGGCAAGGTCACCACCAGCGCATCGACTGCCATCAGCGTATCTAACTCTTCAGCTTCACACTCCAGTTCGGGTGTTAGCACCAGCTGGAAGGCTTCGATGCCACAGCGGCGTGCGGCGTCCACGCCATCCGGCGAGGTTTTACTGCCGGTGACCTGCCAGCCGCGTGCCGTTAGCGCCATCGCCAGCGGCATACCCAGCCATCCCAGACCTACAATCGCGACCTTTTTCATATCCACTCCTGCTATGGGCTCACACTTCATCTTAGTGCGGGTAGATGTGCCAAACCAGCGCAAACTGTTTCGGGAGATTCCGGAAATTGACGGTTAAAAAAGGGTTGCCAATTGTCACCATCTTCGTTAGGTTATTCAGCACGCAAATGAATACTCATTCAGCAACGGAATTTACTATGACACGCGTTCAGTTCAACCACCATCATCACCATCACCCTGACTAGTCTTTCAGGCGATGTGTGCTGGGAGACGATTAGGATCTTCCAGTGGTGCGAACGCAAAGAGAGCCCCCGGAAGATCATCTTCCGGGGGTTTTTTTATGGGCGAACGCCAACCAACACGTTCAGACAGGATTGAATAAGAGGACAGGAACCATGTTAGATAACACCCGTATTCGCATAGCTATGCAGAAATCTGGCCGTTTAAGTGATGAATCACGCGAACTGCTGGCACGCTGCGGTATCAAAATTAACCTTCAGCAGCAGCGTCTGATTGCGTTTGCGGAGAACATGCCGATCGACATCCTGCGTGTGCGCGATGACGATATCCCTGGCCTGGTAATGGATGGCGTGGTCGATCTCGGTATCGTCGGTGAAAACGTGCTGGAAGAGGAGTTGCTGAACCGTCGTGCTCAGGGCGAAGATCCGCGTTACTTCACGCTGCGTCGTCTGGATTTCGGCGGTTGTCGCCTGTCGCTGGCGATGCCGGTTGATGAAGAGTACACCGGCCCGCAATGCCTGAATAACGCCCGCATCGCCACCTCTTATCCACACCTGCTGAAGAAATACCTCGATAAACAAGGCATCGCCTTTAAATCCTGCCTGCTGAACGGATCGGTTGAAGTCGCACCACGCGCGGGTTTGGCCGATGCGATTTGTGACCTGGTTTCAACCGGCGCCACGCTGGAAGCCAACGGCCTGCGCGAAGTGGAAGTGATCTACCGCTCTAAAGCGGTGCTGATTCAGCGCGATGGCGAACTGCCGGCCGCCAAGCAAGAGCTGGTCGACAAAATGATGACGCGTATTCAGGGCGTAATTAAAGCGCGTGAATCCAAGTACATCATGCTGCACGCGCCAAGCGAGCGTCTGGATGAAGTGATTGCGCTGCTGCCGGGCGCTGAGCGTCCAACCGTGCTGCCGCTGGCCGGCGATGTGAGCCGCGTGGCGATGCACATGGTGAGCAGCGAAACGCTGTTCTGGGAAACCATGGAAAAGTTGAAGTCGCTGGGTGCCAGCTCGATCCTCGTGCTGCCAATTGAAAAAATGTTGGAGTAATACGATGAGCACGCTGATGACACCCATTGATTGGCAGCAGTGCAGCGCAGAGCAGCAGCAAGCGCTGCTGATGCGTCCGGCGATTTCGGCTTCAGAAACTATCAGCCAGATCGTGCGCGACGTATTAGTTCAAGTGAAAGAGAGCGGCGATGCGGCGCTGCGTGAATTTAGCGCGCGCTTCGATAAAGCGCAGGTGGATAACCTGCGCGTCAGCGCCGAAGAGATGCAAGCGGCCAGCGATCGTCTGAGTGACACGCTGAAGCAGGCGATGGCCGTGGCCGTGAGTAATATCGAGACTTTCCACAACGCGCAAATTCTGGCGGAAGTGGATGTGGAAACTCAGCCTGGCGTGCGCTGCCAGCAGATTACCCGTCCGGTGAAATCGGTAGGTTTGTACATTCCTGGCGGTTCCGCCCCGCTGTTCTCAACCGTATTGATGCTGGCGACACCGGCACGCATCGCCGGTTGCGGTCGCGTGGTGCTGTGCTCGCCGCCGCCGATTGCCGATGAAATTCTTTACGCCGCCCAGCTGTGTGGCGTGAAAGAGGTGTTTCAGGTGGGCGGTTCACAAGCCATCGCCGCCCTCGCCTTCGGCACCGAAACCGTGCCGAAAGTGGACAAGATTTTTGGCCCAGGCAACGCGTATGTCACCGAAGCCAAACGTCAGGTTAGCCAGCGTTTAGATGGCGCGGCAATTGATATGCCGGCCGGTCCATCGGAGGTGCTGGTGATCGCCGATGAAGGCGCCACGCCCGCTTTCGTGGCATCTGATTTGCTGTCGCAGGCGGAACACGGCCCGGATTCGCAGGTAATTCTGCTGACGCCATCGCTGCAACTGGCCGAAGGCGTGGCGCAAGCGGTTGAAGAGCAACTGGCGCAGCTGCCGCGTGCGGCTACCGCGCGTCAGGCGTTAGCGAGCAGCCGCCTGATTGTGCTGCGCGATTTGGAGCAGTGCATTGAGATCTCCAACCTGTACGGCCCGGAGCACCTGATCATTCAGACGCGTCAGCCGCGCGATCTGGTCGAAAGCATCACCAGCGCCGGTTCGGTATTCCTTGGCGACTGGTCACCGGAATCGGCGGGCGATTACGCGTCCGGCACTAACCACGTGCTGCCGACCTACGGCTACACCGCGACCTGTTCCAGCCTTGGCCTGGCCGATTTCCAGAAACGTATGACGGTGCAAGAGCTGACGCCGCAAGGCTTCCTCAATCTTGCCGCGACGATTGAAACGCTGGCCGCCGCCGAGCAGCTGGAAGCCCACAAAAATGCCGTTACCCTGCGTGTTGCCGCGCTGAAGGAGCAAGCATGAGCCTGAATATTGAAGAGTTAGCGCGCGCCAACGTGCGAGCGCTGACGCCGTATCAATCGGCGCGTCGTCTGGGTGGTAACGGTGATGTGTGGCTGAATGCCAACGAATTCCCATTGCCGGTACCGTTTGAGCTGTCGCAACAGACGCTGAACCGCTATCCGGAATGTCAGCCGAAGATTGTTATTGAGCGCTATGCCGCTTACGCCGGTTTGACGCCGGAGCAGGTTCTGGTCAGCCGCGGTGCGGATGAAGGTATCGAACTGCTGATGCGCGCGTTTTGCGAGCCGGGCAAAGATGCGATTCTGTTCTGCCCGCCAACCTACGGCATGTATAGCGTCAGCGCCGAAACCATCGGCATTGAATACCGCACCGTGGCGGCACTCGATGACTGGCAGCTGAATCTGCCGGCGATTGCTGATCAGCTCGACGGCGTGAAAGTCGTCTATATGTGCAGCCCGAACAATCCGACCGGCAACCTGATCAATCAGGATGATATCCGCGAACTGCTGGCGATGACCGCCGGTAAAGCGCTGGTGGTGGCCGATGAAGCCTATATCGAGTTCTGCCCGGACGCGACGCTGGCGGGCTGGCTGCAGGAATATCCGCACTTAGTGATTCTGCGCACGCTGTCTAAAGCCTTTGCGCTGGCCGGTTTGCGCTGCGGCTTCACCCTCGCGAACAAGCCGGTGATCAATCTGCTGATGAAGGTGATTGCGCCCTATCCGCTGGCGACGCCGGTAGCGGATGTGGCTGGACAAGCGCTGAGCGAGCAAGGCATTGCGCTGATGCGTCAGCACGTTGCTGAGCTGAACGCCAATCGTGCCTGGCTGTTTGAGCAGTTGCCGCAGATAAGCGTGGTGCAGCAGGTGTTCCCGAGTGAAACCAACTATATTCTGGCGCGCTTCACTGATTCGCCAAAAGTGTTTAAAACGCTGTGGGATCAAGGCATTATTCTGCGCGACCAAAACAAAAACCCCGGCCTTGCGGGATGCCTGCGCATCTCCATCGGCACCCGTGAAGAGTGCGAGCGCCTGATCGCCGCGCTGCAAGCCTTATCAGTGGAGCAAGCATGAGTCAGAAGATCCTTTTTATCGACCGCGACGGCACCATCATTTCTGAGCCACCGACTGATTATCAGGTGGATCGCATGGAGAAGCTGGCATTTGAGAAGAACGCCATTCCGGCGCTGCTGGCGTTGCAGGCAGCGGGCTATCAGCTGGTGATGATCACCAATCAGGATGGCCTCGGCACCGACAGCTTCCCGCAGGCGGATTTTGACGGCCCGCACAACCTGATGATGCAGATTCTCCGCTCACAAGGCGTGAATTTCAGCGACATCCTGATCTGCCCGCATATGCCGGAAGATAACTGCGATTGCCGCAAGCCGAAGACCAAAATGGTGGAAGCCTGGCTGGCCGCCGGTGCGCTCGATACCGCCAACAGCTACGTAATTGGCGATCGTCTCACCGATATTCAGCTGGCGCAGAACATGGGCATTCAGGGCCTGCGTTACGGCGCGGAAGGCGAAGATTGGGATGCGATTCAGGCGCGCCTGACCCAGCGCGATCGTTACGCGCTGGTGCAACGCAACACCAAAGAGACGCAGATTAAAGTCGAAGTGTGGTTGGATCGTGAAGGCGGCAGCAAAATTAACACCGGCGTCGGCTTCTTCGATCACATGCTGGACCAGATTGCGGTGCACGGCGGCTTCCGCATGAACATTGATGTGAAAGGCGATCTCTACATCGACGATCACCACACCGTGGAAGATACCGGTCTGGCGCTCGGCGAAGCGCTGCTGAAAGCGCTGGGCGACAAACGTGGCATCGGCCGCTTCGGCTTTGTGCTGCCCATGGATGAGTGCCTGGCTCGCTGCGCGCTGGATATCTCCGGCCGTCCGCACATCGAATTCAAAGCCGAGTTCAGCTACCAGCGCGTCGGCGATCTCAGCACCGAGATGGTCGAGCACTTCTTCAGCTCCCTCTCCTACGCGATGATGAGCACGCTGCACCTAAAAACCAAAGGCCGCAACGATCACCATCGTGTGGAAAGCCTGTTTAAAGCCTTTGGCCGCACGCTGCGCCAGGCGATTCGCGTGGAAGGCAACACCTTGCCGAGCTCGAAAGGAGTGCTGTGATGAACGTGGTGATCCTCGATACCGGCTGCGCCAACCTGTCGTCGGTGAAGTGGGCGATTGAGCGCCTCGGGTATACGCCGCAGGTGAGCCGCGACCCGGATGTGGTGCTGCATGCCGACAAGCTGCTGCTGCCCGGCGTGGGCACCGCGCAGGCGGCGATGAATCAGCTGCAGGAGCGCGATCTCATCGACTTAATCAAAGCCTGTACTCAGCCGGTGCTCGGTATTTGCCTCGGCATGCAGCTGCTCGGTCGCGGTAGCGATGAGAATGGCGGCGTCACCACGCTCGGCCTGGTTGATGAGCCCGTCACGCTGATGGATACGCAGGATTTACCGCTGCCGCACATGGGCTGGAACCAGATCACCGCTAAAGCCGGCCATCATCTGTTCCGCGACATTCCCGATGGCAGCTACTTCTACTTCGTGCACAGCTATGCCATGCCGGTGAATGCCGCCACCATCGCCCAGTGCGATTACGGCTATCCGTTCACCGCTGCCCTGCAGAAAGATAACTTCTTCGGCGTGCAGTTCCACCCGGAGCGTTCGGGCAAAGCCGGCGCGCAGCTGCTGAAAAATTTCCTGGAGATGTGATGATTATCCCCGCATTAGATTTAATCGACGGCAAAGTGGTGCGCCTGCATCAGGGCGATTACGGCCAGCAGCGCGATTACGGCAGCGATCCGCTGCCGCGTTTACAGGATTACCAACGCCAGGGTGCAGAAGTGCTGCATCTGGTGGATTTGACCGGCGCGAAAGATCCGGCCAAACGTCAGATTCCCCTGCTCACCACCTTACTGCGCGGCGTGACCGTGCCGGTGCAGGTCGGCGGCGGCATCCGCCATCGCGATGATGTGGCGGCGCTGCTGGCAGCGGGTGCCACGCGCGTGGTGGTCGGTTCCACCGCGGTGAAGCAACCGGAAGAAGTCAAAAGCTGGTTTAGCGAGTTTGGCGCCGACGCCATTGTGCTGGCATTAGATGTGCGCATTGATGCCAACAACCGCAAAGAGGTGGCGATCAGCGGCTGGCAGGAAGCGGCGGGCGTGACGCTGGAAGAGGTGATTGGCTGGTATCAGCCGGTTGGCCTCAGGCATGTGTTGTGCACTGACATTTCGCGCGACGGCACGCTGAGCGGATCCAACGTCGCGCTGTATAAAGAAGTGTCTGCGGCCTTCCCTGACATCGCCTTCCAGTCTTCAGGCGGCATCGGTTCGCTGGATGACATCGCGGCGTTACGCGGCAGCGGCGCACAGGGCGTGATCGTTGGTCGCGCGTTACTGGAAGATAAATTCACGGTGGCGGAGGCAATCGCATGCTGGCAAAACGGATAATTCCTTGTCTCGATGTGCGTGACGGACAAGTGGTGAAAGGCGTTCAGTTCCGCAACCACGAAATCATCGGCGACATCGTGCCGCTGGCGCAGCGTTATGCGCAGGAAGGTGCGGACGAGCTGGTGTTCTACGATATCACCGCCTCATCGGATGGCCGCGTCGTGGACAAAAGCTGGGTGTCGCGCGTAGCGGAAGTGATCGATATTCCTTTCTGCGTGGCGGGCGGCATTAAGAGCGAAGAAGACGCGGCGCGCATTCTGCAGTTTGGTGCCGACAAGATTTCCATCAACTCGCCAGCATTAGCCGATCCGACGCTGATTACGCGCCTGGCCGATCGCTTTGGCGTGCAGTGCATCGTAGTGGGCATCGATACCTGGTTTGACGAAGTGAGCGGCAAATATCACGTCAATCAGTACACCGGCGACGAAGCGCGCACCAAAGTGACCACGTGGGAAACTCTGGATTGGGTACAGGAAGTGCAGAAGCTGGGCGCAGGCGAAATCGTCCTCAACATGATGAACCAGGATGGCGTGCGTAACGGCTACGACCTGGTGCAGCTGAAGAAAGTGCGCGATGTCTGCAAAGTGCCGCTGATCGCCTCCGGCGGCGCAGGCACCATGCCGCACTTCCTTGAAGCCTTTGAGCAGGCGAACGTCGATGGTGCGCTGGCGGCTTCGGTGTTTCACAAACAAATTATCAATATCGGCGAGTTGAAAAACTTCCTGATCGACAACGGTGTGGAGATTCGCGCGTGTTAACTGCAGAACAACTGGCCAGGCTGGATTGGGTCAAAACCGCGGGCATGATGCCCGTTATCGTCCAGCACAACGTTTCCGGCGAAGTGCTGATGCACGGTTATATGAATGAAGAAGCGCTGCAAAAAACCCTCAGCGAGGGCAACGTCACCTTCTTCTCTCGCACCAAAAACCGTTTATGGACCAAAGGCGAAACCTCGGGCCACTTCCTGCAAGTGGCGAGCATTACGCCGGACTGCGACAACGACACGCTGCTGGTGCTGGCCAATCCGATTGGCCCAACCTGCCATCTCGGCACTTCCAGCTGCTTCTCACCGGCTGCGCCAGACTGGACGTTCCTCTATCAGCTCGAGCAGCTGCTGGCTTCGCGCAAAAGCGCCGACCCTGAGAGTTCGTACACTGCGAAGCTTTATGCCAGCGGCACCAAGCGTATCGCGCAGAAAGTGGGGGAAGAAGGCGTGGAAACGGCGTTGGCGGCAACGGTTAACGATCGTCACGAGCTGACCAATGAAGCTTCGGATCTGCTTTATCACCTGATGGTGCTGCTGCAGGATCAGGAGCTGGATTTGAGCACCATCATCAATAATCTGCGCGCGCGTCATAAATAACAGATTGTGCAACATGCTGCTCAAAATTGGCTTTTCTGGCTAGTTTTGAGCAGCTTACTGCTCAAAACCCACGTTTAGATAATGGAGAACGCCATGACCACCCATGAAAAACTGATCGCCCTGCTCGACCAACATCAGGCGCGCTATCGCGTGATGGAGCATGAAGCGACCGGCAAGTGCGAAGCGGTGGCGGCGATTCGCGGAACTGAAGTTGGGCAAGGCGCGAAAGCGCTGGTGTGTCATGTAAAAGGCAACGGCATCAAGCAACATGTGCTGGCAGTGTTGCCTGCCGATCAGCAAGCGGATCTCAGTAAGGTTGCGGCAGCGGTTGGCGGTCGCCGTGCTTCGCTGGCCTCGCCTGCGGAAGTAGATACGCTGACCGGCTGCGTATTCGGGGCTATTCCGCCGTTTAGCTTCCATCCTGATTTACAGCTGGTGGTCGATCCGCTGCTGTTTGAACGCTATGACGAAATCGCTTTCAATGCCGGATTGCTGGAGCAATCGGTGGTGCTGAATGTAGCGGATTATCAGGCGCTGCATAATGGTAACGTGATGAAAATAATCCTCTAATTGCCTTGCCAGGCCCTGAGCGGTCCTCTTTCTGACTCAAGATCACATCAAAAGAAGACCGATATTATGGCAAGTTCTCGTTTAACCGCCTGCCTGCGTCACACGCTGGCGCTGGCTGTGCTGGCAGGTTGCGCGTTTGGCGCACAGGCAAAAATTGATCAGGTGCGTTTCGCAGTGGATCCCACCTACCCTCCTTTTGAATCCAAAACGCCGCAGGGCAAACTGATCGGTTTTGATGTCGACCTCGGTAATGCGCTGTGCCAGCAGATGCAGGCCAAATGCGTGTGGGTGGAGAGCCAGTTCGATGGCATGATCCCGGCGCTGAAAGCGCGTAAGTTCGACGCCATCTTGTCGGATATGGGCATCACCGAAGAACGTCTGAAGCAGATTGATTTCACCGTGCCGCTCTACGACACCCATACGCAGCTGATTGCGCGTAAAGGATCTGGCTTGCTGCCAACTGCTGAATCGCTAAAAGGCAAAACCGTGGGCGTTGAGCAAGGCACCGTGCAGGAGCGTTATGCGTTGGCCAAATGGCAGCCGCATGGCGTGCAGGTTGTGCCTTATGGCGATCAGGCGCAGGTAGAAAGCGACCTGATTTCGGGTCGACTTGACGTGGTGTTTACAGATGCCGCTCAAGCCGCCAATGGCTTCCTGAAACATCCGCAGGGCAAAGATTTCGAACTGGCCGGCCCGATTGTACAGGATCCGATTATCGGTCCGGGCACCGCGATTGGTCTGCGTAAAGGCGACACCGAACTGAAAACCGCACTGGATAACGCGTTTGCCGAACTGAAGAAGAACGGCACTTTCGATAAAATTCAGAAACAGTACTTCGCGACGGACATCTCCATCCAGCAGTAATCTTTTGGGCGGCTTTTTTGCCGCCCTTTTTGCACTCAGCACTATAATTCCATCAGAAAATGCATCTGGCGTCGCTGAAAGCGTGCCACGAATAAAGGACATCGATAGCGTTATGCAACAACAACATCATCCTCTATTAAGCGCCTCGCTGGGCACGCAACGCGAAATTGTTAGCTTCCACTTCGGTACGGATTCACAGCAACGCGTCTACATTCAGGCTGCGCTGCACGGCGATGAACTGCCGGGCATGGCGGTGGCGTGGTACTTGAAACAGAAACTGCTGGCGCTGGAATCTGCCGGACAACTCAAATCCAAAATCACATTGGTGCCGGTGGCGAATCCTTTAGCCATGGGACAACACTGGCACGGTAGCCATCTCGGGCGTTTCCATACGTTATCAGGACAAGACTTTAATCGCCGCTTCCCGGCATTGGGTGAAGCCTTGGTTGAGGAACTCGCTGGCTCACTGACGCAAAGTGAATACGAAAACAAACGCCTGATCAGGGAAGCGATTGATCGCCATTATCGTGACCGCATTGCCCGCACCGAACTGGATGCCCAGCGCTTTACGCTGATGCGTATGGCGAGCCAGGCCGATTTGATGATTGATCTGCATTGTGACTGGGATGCGCTGCCACACCTCTACACCACGCCGCATGCCTGGCCGGACATTGAACCTTTGGCGCGTTGGTTAGGCAGTGAAGTGCAGTTGCTGGCGCAGATATCTGGCGGTGAACCGTTTGATGAGGCTTGCTGTGAGCCGTGGCTGACGCTGGCAGAACGCTTTGGTGATGAGTATCCAATGCCGCGCGGCTTGCTGCCGGTGACGCTGGAACTGCGCGGTGTGGCGGATGTATCGCCTGAGATGGCGGAGAAAGATGCTGACGCGATTATCAATGCACTGATTGAGGGCGGATATATTGCCGGTGAAGTGGGTGAATCCCCTGCCCTGATTCATCCGGCGACGGCGCTGGCGGGATGTGAGTATATCCATGCGGCGCAATCTGGATTGGTGTTTTACCGACGTAATTTGGGTGAGTGGATTAAGGCGGGGGAAGTGGTGGCTGAGGTTGTTGATCCGATTACTGACCAGGTGATGCCGCTGGTGGCTGAGTTTGGTGGCGTGTTGTATGCGAGGAATTTGACCAAGTTTGTGACGGCGGGGATGTTGGTGGTGCGGTTGGCTGGGGAGAATGCTGGGAGACGGGGGGAGTTGTTGGTTGGGTAATTAAATTAACAATTAAGTATTAAAAATGTTTTTTTTTCGTAAAATAACGATCACTTTCTGAACTCGAACTGTTGGTACACGTATGTTTAAAGACATTCAAGCGCTAAGATTTTTTGCCATATTTTTTGTCATTTTTTTGCATTTAGCCATTATCCTTCCTGATAATCATACATATGGCATATTGAGGAGTTTTTCTAACACGGATAGTGGCGTTGAGCTTTTTTTTGTGATTGCTGGTTTTTTCCTTTCTCATACTTTAGAAAAAACTGAAGATATCACTTCCAAGTCTGATAAGATAGTTTATTTACTTAAGTTATATATCAAAAAATTAAAAAGATTATCTCCTCCCGTTTATTTTTGGATTTTTATCCCCTTAATTTTTTCAATCATTACAAGAAATTCGGATTTATGGTTACCTTATAATTTGATGATTGAAAAATTTTTCTCATCAATAGTATGGTTGCGTAATTTTGAAGAGATAGGCACAGAAGGTAACTTTGGATACATGTGGGCATTATCTTTGGAAATGCAATTTTTCATAGTTTACCCGCTCTTATTTTTAATGCTTGGCAGAAAAAAAACTATATTAATATCTGTAGTTTTGTGTCTAATGATGACTTTCTATCGTCCTTTTGGCGGCCCTGCCTGGATGTTTAGATTTGATCCAATGCTTTATGGCGCACTGCTTTACTATTTAGTAAAATCTTTTGATTTGAATAAACTTGCTAATGAAGAATTCAAAATAAATAAATTGCATAAAATAATAATCTCTTTAACACTTATTATTTCTTTAGCTGTAATTCCCGCAGCACTATCTCACGTCTGGACTTTTCGTTTTAGTTGCGCTTCATTTCTTTCTTCAATTTGTGTTTTACTGGCTGTTATGGAAATTAATTTTTTTACAAGCTTCCCTGACAGGATAAATAAAGTGATTTATTATATTGGAGACCGTTCATTTTCTCTTTTCTGCTGTCACATTCCAGTTTGGTTTATGGTCTTCCAATTTTCACAAGGACATCAAATACCGGCATTATATCGGGTTATTACACAAGTCATATTGATGTTTGTTTTTGCAGAGCTAACCTATAGATTTTTAGAGAAACCATTTAAAAAATCATGAAGATATAAATGAGAGCGTCAATGATGGTCAAGTTTCATTTTACGTAATATCATCATAACTGAGGTTGATTGAAAACCAATCTCAGTTCGCCAGTTACAATAGACACAACCAATTTTTAAATCTGACGTTTTCTAAGTAATGAAATTCTGACAAATTTTTCAAATCCTTTTTTGTGTTTTAGAATTTTTCTTTCTAGCATTAACCAAGAAAGAATAGAGATGCATATACTTGTAAAAAAATATATAATTACGTTTATCCAACTTGGTGTGTCTTTTGGCGAAAAGGAGGTGCTTGTAAACAACTCGGGAACCAAAAGATGATAGAGATATAGTCCATAACTAATCACTCCAATTCCAGAAATAAATTTTATTTCCAGAAATTTTACCAACTTAGACTCTTGATTAAGAGATATATAAATAATTGTTAAACAAGTAGTGATTATGGTCATTGCATTCATTAAAACCAATGCAGACTCAACACCTGGAGCATCACTCTTTAAATCTCTTATAATACAAATGGAAAGAGTAAATATTACCCCACTAATAATCATGTAAGGCTTAATCTTTAAAAGATTATCCTGGTTTTTTTTCTTAACAAATACGGATAAAAGAGCTCCAGAACCAAGTGAGTCGAAATGAGAAAATGGAAGAGCATAAGCTGATAAATCATTATATCCAAATAAAGGTCTCAACGTTAGGCTAACAGCAGCCAAAAGTATTGACACAACAAAAAGCTCAACAAGATGTTTATTAGGCGTTAGCAGAACCAACGCTGGCCAGATAACATAAAACTGTTCTTCAACATCAAGCGACCAAAAGTGCGATGTATATCCAGTACCCTGTCCAGTCAAAAAAATATAAATATTAGTAGCATAGAATATATGCCACAATTTATTAATTTCAGAAAACCAGTAAATCCCTGACAAAAACCCCACACTTAAAACCAAATAGTAAATGGGAAAGATTCTTAATATTCTTCGGGAATAAAACTTTATCAACTTATCCCATATAGAACGAGTAACATCCTCTTTTTCTTGAATTAAAATTCCTGTTATCAAAAAACCACTAATAACAAAAAAAACAGTCACTCCGATTGATCCCAGTGATGAATCCGATCTGTAAAAATATGAAATAATATAATGTTGGAAAATCACCAATGCGACAGCAAAAGCGCGGAGACCATTAATTCCTTTGATGTAACCCATTGAGAAAGGCCTTATTTGGCATGATTACTAAAAATCATTTTGAATGAGCAACTTAAAGGTGAAATATTTTCACATGAGATATTCATAAAAAAATGTTGCGCATTATTAACATCGAAAAATAAACATTTTAAACATACTTCAGAAACCTAAATATAAAGTGATTTTTCTATTATTTCATGAGGTAATTGATATGTTTTTTAAAAGCCATATTAAAGAAAAAACCCGGCATAGCCGGGTTAATAAATTATGCTTCGAGCCACTCAGTATGGAATACACCTTCTTTGTCGATTCGCTTATAAGTATGTGCACCGAAGTAGTCACGCTGAGCCTGAATCAGGTTAGCTGGCAGAACTTCTGAGCGGTAGCTGTCATAATAAGCAATCGCAGCAGAGAAGGTCGGAGTTGGGATACCGTTTTGAATAGCGTAAGACACTACATCACGCAGTGCCTGCTGGTACTCATCAGCGATATTCTGGAAGTAAGGATCTAACAGCAGGTTGGCTATGTCAGCATCATTAGCATATGCATCGGTGATTTTCTGCAGGAACTGAGCACGGATGATGCAACCAGCACGGAAGATCTTAGCGATCTCACCGTAATGCAGATCCCAGTTGTTTTCTTCAGATGCTGCACGCAGCTGCGAGAAGCCCTGAGCATATGAAACGATTTTGCCCAGATACAATGCACGGCGGACTTTTTCTATAAACTCAGCTTTATCACCAGTGAATGCTTTCGCCTGTGGACCGCTTAGAACTTTGGAAGCTGCAACACGCTGAATTTTCAGAGAAGACAAATAACGGGCAAACACAGACTCAGTGATCAGTGACAGTGGCTCGCCCAGATCCAAAGAGCTCTGGCTAGTCCATTTACCGGTACCTTTATTAGCTGCTTCATCCAGAATCACATCAACCAGATATTTACCGTCTTCATCTTTTTTAGTGAAAATATCTTTAGTGATGTCGATCAAATAGCTGCTCAACTCACCGTTGTTCCATTCAGTAAAGGTTTCAGCCAGCTCTTCGTTGTTCAAGCCCAGTGCACCTTTTAGCAACGCATAGGCTTCAGCAATTAACTGCATGTCTCCATATTCAATGCCATTATGAACCATCTTTACATAGTGGCCAGCACCATTAGGACCGATGTATGCAACGCAAGCTTCGCCGTCTTCAGCGCGCGCAGCGATCTTATCAAGGATTGGAGCAACCAGTTCGTACGCTTCTTTCTGGCCGCCAGGCATGATTGAAGGGCCTTTCAGTGCGCCCTCTTCACCACCGGAAACGCCGGTACCGATGAAGTTGAAGCCCTGGTCAGAAAGCTCTTTGTTACGACGGATCGTATCTTTATAGAAGGTGTTACCGCCATCGATAAGGATATCTCCCTTATCCAGATGAGGAGTTAGGGAAGCGATAGTTTTATCAGTAGCTTCACCTGCTTGCACCATCAGCAGAATACGACGTGGTTTTTCCAGCGATTCAACAAATTCTTCAACAGTATAAAAAGGGGCGAGTTTCTTACCTTGGTTCTCAGTGATGACTTCATCAGTCTTTTCACGCGAACGGTTGAAGATGGAAACAGTGTAACCGCGGCTCTCAATGTTAAGCGCCAAGTTGCGGCCCATAACTGCCATTCCGACTACACCAATCTGTTGTTTGGACATCATAAACTCCTGTCTTTGAGGGCGTGTATGTATAAAGCACATACGATTAGTAATGTGTGATTCATGTTAACTCATCAAAGACCGCTAGAGGTAGAAAATGATGCTGTGGAATAATCTTAGATGATAAACTCACCGAACAAGCTTGTAACAAGATAATGCTTACCTCTAAGCGAGTAAGTAATGTACAAACCATCCACTTTTTGTAAGGAAATTCGACTATGACTAATCGAGTTCTATTGATAAATGATACAGAAGACGTCTATCACTGGGGATGTTATGGTACATCTCATGCTTTGAAAACTCAGTTAACTAACCAACAACTTAAAATCGTCGATACAATTCCAGTTTATGATGTGCACAATCTTGCTTGGTATCCAAATCATGTATCAGAATTTGGAGGCAAAGAAAACTTTATTTCACGATTTCCTGAGCTTTCTGAGAAAATGCAAAATTGTGATAGGATAGTTGTTAATGGTGAAGGAACAATCCATCATTTCTCAGGTTATCCCAAAGCACTTTTGTATCTTATTTATGCTGGTAAAGAATATTTTGGAAAAAATATTTATTTAATTAACCATAGCTGTTTTCCAAGCACCGATGATAAAGATACCCTTGATTTTTATAGAAAGGCTTATCTGTGCTGTGACTACATCGCGGCTAGAGAAAAACGTAGTGTTAACACTATTAAAGAAAATTTAGGGATGCCATGTGAGTTAGCCTTTGATAGCTTACCCCTCGCGGCAAAAGAAATTGAAAAATCAGTAGCAAGAGTTATTAATGAGAATTACATCTGCATTTCTGGTGCAGTAAACTATAAGCACCATCGTTCTGAGATGATCGCGAAGTTGATTCTTAAACTATATCCCAACCATAGATATATTTATTTGGCTGGTTCTAAGAAAGAAGGAATACATCACGAAGAGCCCATAGTATATGAAAGCTTGAAGAAGTATATGCCGACAATAGAAATGTATGGCGCAACTAGTTTTGAAGAGTGGATTTCTATAATAAAATATTCAAAGATTTTGATCTCTGGCCGATATCATTACACTATTGGTGCTATGTGCACCGGCACACCGACTGTTTTCTTTCCTTCAAACACACCTAAAATAGATGCTATCGCAGAAGAATATAAACTACCTCGCCCAGTATCATCTGAAAATGATAAAAAATTCAAAATAAAATTATATATAGCACTGAAATGGGCAGGGATAAGACGCTGGAAAAACTTAACAGCGGTTCTTGCAAAATCTGCATCTAATAACTATAGATGGTAGTTTTAGCTATTATAACCTGCTTACTTAAGTAAGCAGGATTGCACTTCAAAAAGTGCTCGTTGCCTTTCGGATAGAGCAGCGGAGTCAAATATAAAGGTGTTAATTCCGCAGATAACTTTACTATTAACTAATAGTGTAGAATATATCCCAGCAATATATTTTATTTTATGCGAATTTTTAATTAGAAAAAGATCAGATATTGGTGCATCAGAGTAAATAAAGTTAAAGTTTATAGATAAATCGTATTTAAGCCTATTTAAGAGTTCATCATCGATAGGGTATCTTGTATGAGATAATAATACAACATTATAGCCTTGCTTTGATTTCCTCTTAATTATATCAATATACTCATCCCTGATTATTCTGTTACTATTTTCATCAGGAAAACCACCATGTCCAATTATCACAACGTTGTTTGTACCTTCCAAACTGGGAGGAATATAACAACGAACAAGACACTGAAGTTTGTCTCTAACTTTTTCAATTGATATTGGTATTGAAATCAAATCATGAAAGTCGTTATAAATAAAAGGATGGAGGCAGAAAAATTTAGCTTCTGGTAAATATTGCTTATTTAGGAATTGATAATAGCTCGTCAAACCTTCTTCATAGAAAAAATGTCTGTCTGCAGGAAATGCCGAAGTAACAGTAAGTAGCATTTCTGGAAAAGGTGAAAATACCTCATCAAAAAATGGTATGTTATGATGATAATCTATTTTTTCATTATAGTACTGCTCATGCCCTACAAAATCGATACTTTCCCAATGGTGTAATCTGAAAGCCCAAATTTTATTTGATTCAATATTCTGTCGATCGATTGTAATTAAAAGGTGATTTTCATAGATTTCACCGGAAGAAGACTCAGCAAGAACAGAAGCTAATAGTGTAGAATAGAATCCAGTTGATATAAATAATCGTTTTTTCATTTAGCACCTAACTTGAAAATTCGTTTATTCATCAGAGCGAAAAGTTTTGCAAGCTTGCTAAAAAAAGAAATGAAAGTCAAATTGTATTTAGGCTTAAGTATCAAATGGTATGATTCATATTTTCTGCATGAGTTCATATAAATAACGCACTGAGTTTGAATTGCTGACACGTTATTATCTGCAATGATGTTAAATTGGAGCTTCGATAAGCATTGATATTTAAAATTCAATAAATCGACCGCCTTTATTTTTGGAATTCGGATATTTTCTCTATTTTTGTTAATGGTAATGTAATAATTAGCATTATCTAATTTATGATATACGCCATATTGGCTCAGACTGATGATATGGTCCCACAATGGGAATAAACTACCCTCTTCTCTTAAAAGCCCTATTTTTTTTATTAATTTCCTAGAAAACAAAAATGGCATCATAAAAGTTGAAGGTTCTAAAATAAATCCTACAGTATTTAGTAATTTGTTATTTGCAGGATGTTCACTCTTCCCTAATTCAAAAGGCCGCTTCATTACGGTAGTTTCATATCTAAGTAATAAATTACAATAGAAAATGCTATCACAATCAACTAATTGTCTATCTCTTATTTCGCTAACAAAACCTTCACTAATTACATCATCTGCTTCCATTATCTGGATATATATGCTCTCTGTTGCTCTAATTCCTACATTGATAGCAGATGCAAAACCATTATTAAAATCAACAGATATGATTTTAATTTTATCAAGATATTCAAGGTGACTATTTTTTAGTAACTCTTGAGTTTGATCAAAAAAAACCTCAGCACACAGAATGACTTGGTTCCAATCATCAGAAGATTGAGCAATGAGAGAATTTATTGTTTTATTTAATTGTTCAATCCCTGAACGACTCACAGTAATAAATGTTATCAATGCATGCTTATTAGATGTCATATTATGAACTCAAAGCGGCGCGTTGAGCGCCGCATTTTTTTTCACTAGAAATTTATTTTTAAAGCACGAAGAACTTTAGCAACCAAAGATTTATTGAGCTTCATGTTCAATCCGAACACTTTCACAAGAATGAATCCGCCACTGATGCGATAAGTAATTTTGCCTGCATACCTTTCAATAAATTTATCTTGTTTACTCATTGGAGCATGGGGATTTCTTTTACGGTAGCCCCAATACAGGTCTCTTAAAGGATGAACACAGGTTAATGTCCAAGGTTTACGTCTATCGGTAAAGTGCAGAATACCTATATCCTGCAATGTTTCGGCCTCTTGCTGTATATTGTACTTACGCTCTAAATCATTGGCTGTAAACATCCGGCTGTTGACGTTCCATTTTAAAGGTAAAATTTTTGTTTCGTCTTTAAAAGTTATATTCAAGATATCCTGATCTTGTAAACTAATCTCACGATTATTAATATAAAAATTGATCATGTACTCATTGAAAACATCATCATATTTTTCTCTAATTACATTAAGGTCAAAGACTATCATACCGGCATTAAAGTAATTATTATCTGCACCTAAAAGGAGGCGTCTAGATTGTAATACTCCACCTTCATCTAATGAGGCTCCAATGCATTTCCCGTCTAGATTCTCTGTCCATAGTTTTGCTATATCATCTACACAAATCATGTCAGAATCCATGTATATAACTTTATGCACATCCGGAAGAACTTTATGTATGACTAACCTATAATAAGTATTTAATGAAATATATGATCTATTTAGTGGTAATGAAGAAAATAACGATGGATTAATTTCAATAAAGTTTATTTTAATATTAGGTTTTAATCCATTGAGCAATAAATTTCTTTTATTTTCTGTGAGATTTTCGTCACATAAAAGATTAAAAATAATCTTTTGCTTAGGGTGAGCATTATCCACAATTGATTCGATTGCAGCACTTGCGTGTGCATAATACCGATCGTCAAAAGACATACAAATGTGGATATCTTCATTGAGCAATATTTTATTTTCTATCTTTTTATGGTTTATTAAATTTAAGACTTCTTGATTATTAATAATCGGAGATTCTGCGAGATACATTAACCCCGCAGTACTAACTCTAATGTTTTCATAAGCTCTACGTGCATATAATACATATGCATTTATCATTCTTTCTGCTATAAACCCCCAGATTCTTGATTGGTAAGAATCATATTCTGAGATATCAATTTTTAATTCAGCTTCTTCAAGAACACCAAACAGGAATGTGCAATATTCATGAAAATACTCCCGTTTCATAATGGCAACGTTAGCAAAGAAACATGATGTAGAATACAATGATTCTAATAGTGCCAAGTAGTATTTAGGATATTTTTCTTTAACAATTTCGATAACTATATCTAAATCTTTCTTGTAATGATCTAATGAATACTGCTCATAATTAGACATTATTTTCCACGGTAAACCAACAGGATGCACATTCCAAACAGGTCCAGTGATTATGTCCTGTTCAGCACAGATATTCTTAATGCTTTCAGGATCAAGTTTATGCTCAATGACAATGTCTTCATCAAGTTTATTAATAACTGTATAATCATGATGTGATTTAAAAGACAAATATCTTCTATAATGCATCAAGCCATAATAATCTGCATCATCATTTTTCCATGCCCAGTAAATTGCCGTCAACTCACACCACGATTTGTTTTTTTCAGAGATATTAATTCCAGTATCATCTCCAATACAATAATCTAGTGAATTTTTCGATAACTTACGACCAACCTGAATTGGAACAATACATTCATTCTTGATGTAAGGTGATGTTTTATGATGACACACATATATTTTTATATTAGGAGAAGATGACACATTCAACCTCTAAATTTTGTTCAAATAATTTCACGGTATAGGTTTTTGGTTTTAATATAAACCTGCTGCAGGCTAAAGCGCTGCTCTACAATTTTTCTACCTTCGTTACCCATTACATTACGTAATTTTCGGCATGAAAGTAATGCTATAAGTTTTGTTTTGAACTCGTCCTTGTTACCCTTATCGACTAAATACCCATTTACTTCATTTTTAATGATGCTGCTACATCCACCACTATCAAATGCTATACATGCTCTACCTTTGGCGGCGCCTTCAATTAAAAAGCGAGGCACGCCCTCAAAATATATAGATGGAAGAGCGATAATATTACACTCATCAATCAAAGATGGGATATCATTTCTTTGACCAAGCCAATTTATCAAACCACTATCGTGCCATTTCAATATCAAATCATTAGAAATAGCATCTCTATCGTCACTTATTTGAATCCCAGCAACATTTAATATAAACCCATTCCCTTTCAAAGTTAGTTCTTTATTAATATCAACAAGGACCTCCAACCCCTTTGATTTTAATAACCTTCCTGCAAATAGTACTATTGGTGGATTATTAAAATTCTCAATACTAAAGCTGTACTCATTCAAATCAACACCAACACCATCAATAACAACACATTGATCAGGCATTACTGTTATTTTAGAACTAAGTATTTCAAGATCTTGATTATGTTCAAATGTGAGTTTGCTTTTTTTATTCTTAAAAATAAAAGCATATGAACAACATACAATGAAATTTAATACTTTATAAAGTGCGCTCGAGTTCATGAAAACTCTTCCAAGCCCAACAAAACTCGCTATGAATGGGATTTTTAGCACTCTAGAGTAAACACCTGCAATCATTATAGGCTTAATCGTAACGGCATGTATTAAACTTGGTTTAATTTTTTTTAATATTTTAATTATTCTATAAAAATCTAATATAGCGAGAAATGGATTTAATGTTCGTTCACTCATACAAGTTTCATGGCAAGTAAACCCCATACTTTCAAGCTTTAATTTTTCACTTTGAGTAAAATGAGCTAGTACATGTATTTCATAATCATCTAAAAAAAGTTTTGCTCTATCTAACCAATGAAGTTCAAAATACCAACCTGAGTTAATAAAAAAACATATCTTCTTTTTCATCATTGCACCGCTAGTGGCGGATACCACTAATTTTTTTTAGGCCGTCCATTACACCTCTCGCAAAAAAAACAAAATATTTCTTCTTATTTTTATTACGGAAACCATCGAAAAAATATTTTGCCAGACGCAAAACTTTCCCAGAAAAAGAGAAGAAATCATAGTTGTAAAGTATTTTGCATAGAAACATGTTTCTTGAAAGGTAATACACTTTCCATTCTTGCCCATTCCAATTATTTAAACTCCCCACATCATGAATAAAGATAAGCTCAGGTCTATAAAATATCTTATAACCGCATCGGTATAAATAATGAGAAAAGTAAACATCATCGTAATATATGAACAACTCATTTTTTATGAATTCATAATTTTGAATGAGCATTTTATTAGAAATAATACAACCAACAAATGAAAATGTTATAACTTCATCAATTTCATTTTCGTCTGCAATGAAATTTTCATTATTACGAAGATAATTAATATTTTCAATAATTGTTAATGTTCTCTTTTTCCAAGGTAAATTCATTTTACATACTTCTTCTGAAGTATTTATAACTTTCGAACAATAGATAGTATTTTGATTAGGCTCGATAGCTTTAAACTTTTCTATGAAGTTATACTGAGGGTAAGCATCATCATCATAAAATACCACCCAATCTGTGGTGATATTGTTAGCAATAAACTCAGCCCCAAATCTAAAGCCGCCAGAACCACCATCGTTCGTATCTCTGTGCACAATAGTTAAACGGTTGTTTATTAATAGGTTTAACCAATCTTTAGTAGTATCAGTAGAATTATTATTAACTATAACAATATGTTTAAAAGGCAACTTTAACGTTGCCTCATAAGTTTTTTTAAGCTTGTCCAATCTATTGTAAGTAACAATTAAAGCAGTCAAGTTCATCTTACTGAAACCGTAAACGCCGGCATTTTATTTTTGGTTTCGCAACACTCTAAGAAAACTCTAGATGTTTTAAGCGCCTCACTGATGGTTACATCCATATCCAAATAACGATATGTTCCTAAGCGCCCAACAAAAGTAATTTTGTTTTCTTTCTCAGCTAATTCCAGATATTTATAAAGCATTTCCATTTCGCCTACTTGTCGGATAGGATAATATGGAATGTCTTTTTCGGTACAACTTCGGCTAAATTCTTTATAACAGACTGATTCTGTGTGTGTTTCCCACGGAGCGAAATACTTATGTTCGGTTATTCTTGTATATTCTTCTTTTTCATCACAATAATTCATCACTGCACAGCCTTGGTAGTCTCCGCTATAATGAAACTTTTCAAAGTCTAATGTTCGGTACCCCAGGCGCCCGAACTGATGCTCATAAAATGCATCTAATGGTCCACTGTAGAAAATATGGTCGTAGGCCTCGATTTCATTTTTATCAAAAACTACATTCAACCTCGTTTCTATATTTATATGGTTTAAAATACTTTCAACTATTGGAGTATAACCATCTTTCGGCATTCCCTGATATTTATGATTGAAATAATTATCATCATAATTAAAACGAATAGGAAGTCGCTTCAAAATTGATGCAGGCAATTCAGATGGATTTAACCCCCATTGTTTAATGGTGTATGTTTTAAAAAAAGCCTCATAAAGCTCTTTCCCAACGAACTTAAGGGCTTGTTCTTCAAATGTTTCGGGATTGACAATATCTGCTTGCCCTTTTTCAAGAATGAATTTTCTAGCTTCATCCGGCGAAAGCGTTTTATTGAAGAATTGATTTATTGTGTGAAGATTAATAGGTAAAGAATACACCCTTTCTTTAGTAGTGGCTTTCACACGGTTAACATAAGGCATCATTTCAGCGTGCTGGTTCAAATATTCCCACACCTCTTCGTTATCAGTGTGAAAAATATGTGGGCCATAAGTATGGACCATTACTCCACTTCTCTTATCCCTTTCACTGTAACAGTTACCTGCTATGTGGTTTCGTGAATCAATAACCCTTATTTTATAACCATTCTCGGCTAATTGACGCGCAATAATGGCACCAGAAAAACCGGCTCCAACAACTAAAATATTCTTACTATTCATCATTCATTCCTCTGCGAAATCACTGCATAAACTCTTTGTATTCTGCAATAACTTCTTTACTATTACCGATTTTCTTAACCTTATGATTTTCTATCCAAATAACTTTATTACACACTTTTGCAATATCGTTCATACTATGGCTTACAAAAAGAATAGTTACCCCTTTCTTTTTGAAGGCGTTAATCGTGTTTATACATTTTTTTTGAAAACTTATATCACCAACAGCCAGAACCTCATCAATTATTAATATGTCTGGGTCAACTTGCGTAATAACTGAAAACCCAAGTTTAGCCAACATACCACTGGAATAGACTCGAATTGGCTCATCGATAAATTCCCCTAACTCTGAAAACTCAATGATATCATCAATTCTTGAGTTTAATTCTTTACGTCGCAGCCCTAATAAAGTTGCATTTAATTTTATATTTTCACGACCAGTTAATTCTGGATGAAATCCACCACCAAGTTCGAGCATAGATGCGACTCGTCCATTAACATGAACACTACCCTCACTTGGCTTTATTACACCTGCAACTAATGATAAAGACGTACTTTTACCAGCACCATTACGGCCTATTAAAGCTACCGATTCCCCTTTCATTACTTGAAAAGAGATATCTTCTATTGCAAGGTATGATCTACCTGAAAGCATCGTGAGCGCACGTTTAGGGTTAAAGATAAGCTCTTTTATCCCCGAACCAATATGGTGATATAAAGGATACCTTTTAGTTACATTTTTAAATTCAATGGCTACAGACATTACAAAATCTCAGCGAAACGGAATTTTAATTTATTGAATACCCATATACCAGCGATCATCATTACTAACGCAGATAAATAGATATGTCCAACCGTAATATAATTGATTGTCCCATGCATAAATAACTCTCTCCATGAAGTAATCATTAGAGACAATGGGTTAGAACCAATTATCCATCTATATGCTTCTGGGATCAGATCTACAGAATATAAAATTGGTGTGCAGTAAAACATCAGCATAATACCTAAGCTAATGAACCTTTCTAAATCTCTAAAGAAAAGATTTAATGTTGATAACATTAGAGCAAGGCCATACGTGAGCATCATTTGACCAAAACCAATTAATGGAATACCCCACAACCATGAAATTGCAGGTCGCATATCATAGATGTAAAGAAATACTACTATAACTGGAATGGTACAGAGAAAATGAAGGAACTCCATCAATACATTACTGAATGGGATTACTGACCGTGGAAAGACTGTTTTCTTTATTATTTGAGCATTTGCGATGAAAGAAAACAATGAATTATTAGCTGAGCTTGCGAACCATTGCCAAGGAAATAATCCGGTAATTAGAAAAACTGTATAATTGGGTATTTGCACTCTCATCACTAGCTTGAAAATGAAGTAGTAAATCATCGCGAATAAAAGTGGATTTGCTATTGACCAAAGATATCCAAGAAAACTACTTTTATAACGTACCTTTAACTCTTTCTCAGTAATAACTGTTATTAAATCAAATAGATAGCCAACATTATACTTCATATATCTTGCTCTAAATTGCCTTTAAAATGAACGCTTGACATACATTTAGTACACCTTTCGCTCTTCATTGAAGGAGAAAGCTACCGCCCCTGGCTCACAGCTACCAGCTTGCTATTACCCTTCACTCTCAAACCATAGCTATTTAGTTCTTCATCCGAAGTGTGAATATGAGAAAATTCAAATGAATACTAATCTGTTTTTAAAAAAAATTTATAGATAATAGCTAATAACTCTATTAACTTTATAATCCACTCTTTTGATTCTCAAAAAATTAAGCAGCATGAATCCTAACATCTTAAGCCTTATTGCGAAAGCTACCCCCTTAGTGATTTGCCTAAAGATTAGACAAATCCGACAAAAACAAAAAGCCCGTCACAAGGACAGGCTTTTGCATTTCCCTCAGCTAGTTAGCTGAAACCATCCGGATTCTTACTCTGCCAGTTCCACGTATCACGCATCATGGCATCGATCCCGCGCGTCACACGCCAGTCCAACTCAGTATTTGCGAGACTTGCATCTGCCCAGAACGCCGGCAGATCGCCGTCACGGCGTGGCTTAAACTCGAACGGAATCGGCTTACCGGACGCTTTCTCAAACGCCTTGATCATCTCCAGCACGGAGAAGCCTACGCCGCCACCGAGGTTGTAAGCTTTGTAGCCTTCAACTTTGGCTAAGTGGTCCAGCGCTTTTAGGTGCCCTTCTGCCAGGTCGACAACGTGAATGTAGTCGCGCTGTGCGGTGCCATCCGGCGTGTCGTAATCATCGCCAAACACGCCCAGCTTCTCAAGACGGCCAATCGCCACCTGCGCGATGTACGGCAGCAGGTTGTTAGGAATGCCGGTGGGATCTTCACCGATTTCGCCAGACTCATGCGCGCCAACCGGGTTGAAGTAGCGCAGCGCGATGGCCTTGAAATTCGGATCGGCTTTCGCGAAGTCGCGCATCACGAATTCGATCATCAGCTTCGAGGTACCGTACGGGCTGGTGGTACCGCCAATTGGCGTGGTTTCCACGTAAGGAACCGGTGCATCGGCGCCATAAACCGTCGCAGATGAGCTGAAGATGAAGTTCCACACGCCAGCAGCGCGCATCTCTTCCAGCAGCACCACGGTGCCAGCCACGTTGTTTTCGTAATATTCCAGCGGCATGCGCGTGGATTCACCAACGGCTTTCAGTGCGGCGAAGTGAATCACAGCGCTGATATCGTTAGTGGCAAACAGGTCACGCAGGCAGGCGCGATCGCGGATATCGCCTTCAACGAACACCGCTTTTTTGCCTGAGAGCTTTTCCACGCGGTTGATGGCTTCGCGGGAAGCATTGCAAAGGTTATCCAGGACCACAACGTCGTCGCCGCGCTCTAACAGCGCCAGCACCGTATGGGAGCCGATGTATCCCGCTCCGCCCGTTACCAAAATAGCCATGTGTACTCCTTTAAACCGCGCTAACGGCGCGGTAGAGAATGAGAAAGCTTATTTCGCCAGGATTTTCTGAATAGATTCGCGGAAATCGCGGCCCTGATCGTTGTTACGCAAGCCGTAAGAGACGAATGCCTGCATATAACCGAGTTTACGACCGCAGTCGTAGCTGGTACCGGTCAGCAGCTGCACATCAACTGGCTTCTTCTTGCTCAGAGAGGCGATAGCATCGGTCAGCTGAATGCGGCCCCATGCGCCAGGCTCAGTGCGCTCCAGCTCTTCCCAGATATCCGCAGAGAGCACATAACGGCCAACTGCTGTCAGGTCAGAATCGGTAGAACCCGCTTCTGGCTTCTCAACAAAGCTGGTGATGGTGCTGATATCGCCTGGGTTATCAATCGGCTCTTCGGTAGTCAGCACGCCATATTCAGTAAGATCTTCGCCCGGCATGTGTTTCGCCAGCACCTGGCTGTGGCCGGTATCTTCGAAGCGAGCAACCATCGATGCGAGGTTATAACGCAGGTGGTCAGCGGTGGAGTCATCCAGCAGCACGTCTGGCAGCACCACCACAAATGGGTTGTCGCCAATCATTGGACGCGCGCACAGCACAGAGTGGCCCAGGCCTAACGGGTTGGCCTGACGCACGTTCATGATGGTCACGCCCGGCGGACAGATTGACTGTACTTCGCTCAGCAGCTGACGTTTAACGCGCGCTTCTAGCAGCGCTTCCAGCTCGTAAGTGGTATCGAAGTGGTTTTCCACTGCATTTTTGGAAGCATGGGTGACCAGCACAATCTCCTTGATGCCAGCCGCGACGCATTCGTCAACAATGTATTGAATCATTGGTTTGTCGACAATTGGCAGCATCTCTTTCGGAATGGCTTTCGTCGCAGGAAGCATATGCATACCGAGACCCGCAACGGGGATTACTGCTTTAAGCTTGGTCATATTTATTCCATTTCATGAAGTGAATACGTGGGGTCGATTATGCAGGATCGGCCGGTCGAGCAAGTATAATCTTTATCTGAAAAACCGGCACTAACTCTCTGTCACACCATCAAAAATCGCCAATTTGGCCGGTAAAAACGCCGAAATGCCAATGAGGAACCGATGCGCTAAACCGCTGAAAAATCGTGAAAGGATTTGTGATGACGAGACCAGAGATTGACTGAAAGCTGTGTTGATAATGCGCCATAAATGGCGCCGCTACGGACCGTGTAAACATTGAGTCATCTGTAGCGGCGCGATTCATCACGCGGGTTGGATGTTGATGTCTACAGCCAGCCCTCAAACCATTCTGGCATCACGAACAGGTTGAAGTGGTTAACTAGCATCATCAGCGCAACAAACACCACCGACACCGAAACCCACTGACGTGCATACGGCATAAAGCGGATGCCAATCACCGGCTTGATGAAGAACGGATGGGCAAAGGCCGAAATCAGCACCTGCGAGATCGACAGCGTCAGCGCCACATACAGCACGTTCGGCCAGATGTAGGTTGTCGCCAGCACCGCAACCACCACTAAGCTCGCCACAATGTTCCAGTAGAACTCAACATTGGTGCGGCCGTTGGCTTGGGAAATCGCGCCGGTTAAGCCGCCCATCGGACGCAGCATGCCAAACAGCAGCATCAGCGGAATCAGATGGTAAACCTGCTCATGTGAAGCGCCGTACAGCACGCGCACAATGACCGGGGAAAGAATGCCAATCGCCAGATACATCGCGCTACTGAACAGCATGATGACGAAAGTGCCTTTCAGGAACAGCTTTTTCAGCTGCTCTGGATCGTGCTGCTTCTCAGCGAAGCGCGGCAATGCCAGGCGGTTAATCACCGGCGAAACCAGCTTCAGCGGTTGCAGAATGAGCTCTTTTGCCAGCGAGTAAATCCCCAGCATCTCCGCACCCATCACTTTACCGACGATCAGCGCATCGGCCTGGGTACGCAGCTGATTGATGGTCTGCGAACCAAGCTGATATACGCCATAACGCACGGCGCTGACGAAGGTTTTGCCGTCGAACTCCCAGGTCGGACGCCAGGATTTCTCGCCGAAGTAGATCATGCAAAGAATGCGCGTGAAGGCGTTGATGAACAGACCAAGAATCGCCGCGGCCACGGTAAGCGAGGTGTAATACAGCATCGCCACGGTACACAGGAACGCAAACAGCTTGGTGGCCATCTCAATCTTCGCCAGCGTTACCATGCGTTTGGTTTTCACATAGTGCGCCTGATACTGCGACAGATGTCCCAGCACCAGGAAGTTGAGGCTGGTGAGCATGATCAGGCCCACCAGCTCCGGCAAGTGATAGAACCACGCCACCGGATAGGCAATCGCCAGCATAATCAAGCCGGTGCAGAAACTGAGCGACACGTTCACCCAGTAAATGGTGCTCTGCTCGCGGCGATTAATATCCTGGCGATGCACGATGTAGCTGCTCATGCCCATGTCCTGCAGCACGGTCGCCACCGCCAGAATCGCATTGATGATCGCCAGTAAACCCAGCTCGTGCGTTTCCAGTTTGCGCGCCAGCACGGCGAGCTGTAACACCTGAAGCAATGCGGCAAAACAGGTACTACCAAACAGCCAAACGGCCTGTTTTTTTAATCCGCTCACACCATGCGCTCCAGAATTTTCGCCAGCTCACCGTAAGCGATGTGCTGATTGAACTCAGTTTCGACTTTCTGCCGCGCAGCGGCGACCACCGGTGCCACATCCACGTCGCCACGCGAAAGGCGCAGCAACGTCGCTGCCAGCTCGTCAGGATCGTTTTCGGCCACCAGCCATCCGCTGACGTCATTCTCAATCAGTTCAGGAATGCCGCTGTGATAGGTCGACACCACCGGCAAGCCAACTGCCATCGCTTCCATCAGCGCCACCGGAATGCCTTCCATATCGCCATCTGCGGCGGTTTTAGACGGCAGCAGGAAGATGTCCGCCTCGTTCAGCGCCTGACGAATCTCATCCTGCGGCTTGAAGCCCGGCATGGTGACGTAATCCTGCAATCCAGCGCGCGCGATGTGCTCGCGCATCATGCCATCCTGCTCGCCGTTACCGATGATGGTGAACTGGAACTGGCCGCCATTATTGCGCAGGATTTCGCTGGCTTTCACCGCCACATCCAACCCTTTCTTCTCGGTCAGACGCGCGACTGAGACGATGCGCAACGGTTGATGGAACGCCTCGCGCGGACGGAAGTTAAACTTCTCCGGCTCGATGCCCATACGCGTGACATGCACCTTGGCGCGCGGACAACCCATATCAATCAGCTTGTTCTCCCACAAGTGGCTGATAGGCAGCATCAGTTCGCTCTGTTTGAACAGGTTGACGTAGTCGAGCTTGTGCTCTTCCAGGATGTGACGACGCGAAATATCCGCGCCGTGGAACACCGTCGCCTGCTTGCCTTTCAGCACGCCGAGTTCGCGCAGCTTGTTAGCCAGCGCGCCGGCATAGCCAAAGTGCACCAGAAACACATCGGCGGTGTAAGGCTGTTTAGTGTTGGCGACAATCGCCGGCAGCAGCAGTTTGCTGGCCTGTGCGCCGTAGCGACGCACATTCAGCGACTTGAGCAGCGCGCCTTTGGTGATTTTCGGCAGTATCAACCCGATACGCTGCGTCAGCTTATCAAGATTGGATACTTTCTCTTCCGGCAGTAAATAGTGGGTTTTCGCTGCCAAATTGTAGTCATCGAACGCGGCGTGGCGATTAATCATATCGCCCGGAAACACGGAGATAATCTCCACGTCGTAGCCTGCATCGATGAAATGCGTCACCTGATTGAGCACGAAGGTCTCAGAGGCAACAGGAAAACGCATGGTGAAAAAGGTCAGCTTCATCACTTCACCCCAGGACGTTGAGAATTTCTGCTGTAATGCGGTTACCAATCTCACGCTCCTGCGCCACCGCGGTATCAACTTTGTGTTTCACGTTGTCGTAGTCGGCCAGCACCGTCTGCACTTTATCGATGAGCGAACCGTCCATCAGGCTCTGCACATCGGTGGCCATCTGCGGCAGGCCAAGCTGTTTCATCACGCCGAGCGACTTGTGCTCGTAGTTGATGGCCACGGCTGGCGTACCAAAGTTCATGGAGATGATGGCGGAGTGCAGGCGGGTACCAATGGTCAGATGACAATGGCTGAGGAGGATGCCGAGTTCGAGGTCGTTGAACTCGTCCATGATGACATGGTAATGCTCGGGATGCTCGACATGATCGCGCAACGTCAGCGCCACCATGCGGTCATCTTTGGCGTAGCTATCAATACCGGTACAGGTAGAGAAGGCAACCACCTGATAACCTTCGGCAATCATCGCGTTAATCACGCGGCCAAAGGCAGCTTCATACTCTTTCTGCGTGACGCCAAGACGTTTGTCGAACGGCGCCAGTTCACGCACGGTAATCGCAATGGTTTTGCGTGCGCTGATAATCGCCTGCCAGTGCAGCAGGTTATGGCTTGGATTGGCCACTTCACGCGCTTCAACCAGGAACGCGGTATCAACACCCTTCTTCACTTTGCTGGTGGTCACGCCATCTTGCTTCAGGCGGTCGTAGCTCACCTCTTCGCGCAGCACCAGGCTGTCAACGCGGTCGAAGACAAAGTTCGCCAGCGCATTAACGCGCGGGTTCTCGAACGGACCGACCGAGTGACCGACCATATGCAGCGGCTTTTTCGCCATCAGCGCACAAAGCGCGTGATCGAATTGGGTCACGCCGTAGAGATCGACGAAGAACGAGCCGCCAACCTGAATAATCGCGTCATATTGTGCAAGGCTTTGGGTGAACGCCGCCAGATGCGGTGGCACCGAGAAGGATTTGTACACGCCGCCTTTGCCAAGGTGCGCCATCATGATGTCCGGCATCAGGCGGTTTGCCACCTTGCGTTTCAGGCTGCCCACTAACCCTTTGCCCGACTTGCTGTTGTGCAGGAACAGGGAATCCTGCTGGATATCCTGCTGCAGTAAATAGCCAGAGCTTGTTGGATAACGGCTGATCACATCGATATCCAAATCCGCGCGCGCGGATTTCAGTGAATCAATCAGCCCACGTAAAATCGCGCCATCCCCACGATTTCCACAGGTATGGTTTCCTACCAATAAAATCTTCATAAAAAAACTCCGGAAAAATTTTTGTAATTTTTACAAGCCGCCAATAGCTGCACTGGCAAAGTGAACTCTGATTCAAAGGACTGCAATGGGAGTAAACCCCAAAAAAGTGGTGCTAATTGCATTTCTATTCAGTACTGCTTACAAACTATGCACATTCCGTAGCGGCGCGATGCATCGCGCGTACCTGACATTGGCATTGCGCAATACATTGCGCCGCTACGATGGGTGTGTGTTATGACTTCACGGTGTAATACGGCATAGCCACCTGCTCGCCATTGATCACTACCGAGATGAAACCTTTGGGTTCGCGCGTATCCACCTGTTCCGGCTTGAGCGCGCGAGAGGCCAGCAGCAGATCGCCCTGCTCGTTACCGCCGACGCCGGCTTTGCCGTTGTGCAGGCTAAAACGCTGCGGGGCCTGTTGCGCTGCGCTGCCCGGCGCGCCTTTGTCCATCACGGCGTCAACGCGCGCGCAGCGACCGGTCAGGAAGCGATCCTTGGCGGTGCTTTTGATCAGCACAGCGGTGGTCGGCGTCCAGCCCGCTAACTTCACGAACACTTTGGTGTCGGTATCGGTGCGCGGTTCGAAACGAACCTCCACCACCGGCGAGCTACCTTCCGCTGACCAGCTGGCTTCCGCTTTGTTTTTCTTGCGCTGCAGATGAATCACCGCGCGTCCGCCGGTGCCTTTGCCGTCGATAACATCCATCAGCGGCTGATTGGCAGTACCGTTATTAAACTGTGACTGACCAAATACCTCGATCTCCCAGCTATCGCCCACCGTTGGCGAGTAGAAGTTGCCGAGTTCAAACCAGGTTTGCTGATCGCTGTTGTTGGTCAGGCGGAAGCGCGAGGTGATGTAGTTGTATTTCAGACTGCCATCAATGGCGACGCCGTAGGATTCAACGCGCGTTGAGCCCATTTCCCAGATGTTCAGCCAGCGCTCACCTTCCAGCGAGTTATCAATCCAGCTGCCCGACTGCAGATTGGTCTGGCGCATATTAAGGCGCGAGTTACGCGCGTTAAGCGGGTTCTTACAATCCTCAATGCTCAGCGCATCGACAATCCACTGGCCGTTCGAGATGTCGCCAGGGAAATCGCTGTGCTCAATCCAGCCGTTGTGGATGATGGATTGGCTGCAGCGCGGCAGATTCAACACCATGCCGCCTTTACAGTGCTGGGCGTTGAAGTTGGAGAGCTCAATCGCGGTGCTGTGGTCCCAGGCACCGGCCTTTTGCCCCGACCAGCTGGCCTTAATCACATCGCCGGTACAGGCGTTGGCGTACCACTGGTCGATTTTGCAATCCAGCGTATCCAGCAGGCTGAGCGAAACGCCGCCCACCTGATTGAAGCGCAAGCAGGCACCACGGAAGAACTGGCCGCCCGGACAGGTATTGCGGAACAAACCCTGCTTGTTTGGACGCTTGTCGGTGTTGCCGTTGAAATTCAGGTTGGAGATTTCCGTCCAGCGCGCATTTACCTGGAACAGGAATTCGGAGCGACCGTCGGAAACCAGCGTGGTCGCCGGGAAATAACCGAAGTTGACCATCGCGCCGGAAATGCGGAAGAAGCGACGTCCTTCGTCACCGAAATCACATTCAGAGACAAAGAAGGTGCCAGCCGGGAATTGCACGCAAATCTGCTGGCTGGCATCAATCGACCATTGATACATGGCTTTGATCGCCGGTGCTGTGTCGGTTTTGCCGTCGGCAATAGCACCGAAATCAAACAGCGTCAGGCGATTAAAATCTTCCACCACGCGACGCCAGGTAAAACCGTTGCCGCTGAAATTCACGCCGCCATCATCTTTGCCATCGCCGAAGGTGCCGACGAACTCGCCGCCGCCCACTTCCAGCCCTTCGTGCCAGCTTTTCAGCTTGATTTTGGCACCGGCAAACAGCGGACGGGTTTTGCGCAGCTCTTCAACCGATGGGATTTCACCAATCAGTTGGTAACCATTCGGCTGCGCCAGACGCTGGCTGAAGTTGCTTTGATTGGGGCGCGAGACATCGCTAATGGAGAACAGCGTGTGGCCCTGATCGTCCTCCACCACCATTGAGTGCGCGGGATTGGCGATCAACGCCGCATTGTCGTGAATGAACTGGGCGAAGTTGCCCTTGTTCAGCGCAATCGGCTGGCTGATTTGTGACACTTTGCCATTGGCATCGCGCAGAAACACCGGGATCTGGTTGCCGGCCTGGCTGGCATCGCTGCCCGCTTTACCGATCCACAGTTTGCCCTCGAAGTTCTGCCAGAACTGCGGCGGCATGGTATAGACGTTTTCTGGCGTCAGAATCGGCACATCGCCTGCCGGTACGCTGGCGGGATCGACGGATTTTAACGTTGGCTGACCACTTTTTGCGGCGTAGCTGGAAAACGCACTCACTGAGAGCGCAGTAACAATCGAGGAGGCTGCGGCCTGCAAGACTTCTCTTCTTTTCATGCTTCAATTCCCGTGGTTGTGCGGCCAAAAAGGATTCCCGAGGCACGATAATTGTCGCTAAACAAGGGCGAGCCAGCTCTGCTTGATCTGATTACCGTCAAACTTGAGCGCGGTTTCTTTGGTTTTTTCACTCATGGCGTAGAACAGGCCATCATCACTGGCGAGCTGCTCCATCCGCTTGATAAAGGTGGTTTTGTCATTCATCGGCACCAGGAAGCCATCTTCACCGTGGTTGATGATCTCCTGCGGCCCGGTTGGGCAATCGTACGCCACCACCGGCAGCGACCAGGATTTGGCTTCCAGCAGCACCAGCGGCAAGCCTTCATAGCGCGACGTCATCAGCGCCATGTCGCTTTCGCGGTAGTAATCGTTGATGTTGCTGACTTTACCGACAAAGTTAACGCTATTAGTGATACCTAACGCTGCAGCCTGATCGTGTAGCTGCTGGCGCAGTTCGCCGTCACCGGCAATCACCAGTTTCCACTCGGGATGTTTCTTGCTGAAGTCGGCCCAGATATCCAGCAGCAGGTCGAAGCCTTTCTGGTTATCAAGACGTCCCACCGCCAGCGCCTGACGGCTACGCGTTTGACGTTGAAACGCTTTGTACACCACCGGATTGGGGATTTGCTGGCTGGCAATATTCCAGCGGTTAAACACCTGATGATCTTTGTCGGTCAGGACGATCACCTGGTCGTAATAGCGCAGCATCAGCCACTTCAGCAGCTTAATCGGCTTGCTGAACGAGTTAATCGCGATGTGTTCGCAGGCATACGCCTTGAAGCGCTTCTTCTTCAGCGCCATCAGGTTCCAGAAGGCAAACATCACGCTCAGGCGACCCATGCTGATCAGGAATACGCTGTCGAAGCCTTCCTGATGAATGCTGCTAACGGCGCTTTTAATTGGGTTGCTGTGGCCTTCAAAGCTGACAATTTTTTTCACCCGTTCGAACGGATAAAAGGTTTTGCCATGGCCTTCCAGCGAGTAAATGGTGACTTCATGCTGCTCGCCGAGGCACTCAGACATAAAGTTGCAGATGTTTTCCGTGCCCGCATACGAGTAGGCATCTTTAATCACCAAAACGATCTTTTTCATACAATCCTTTCCACCTCAAAAATATATAAGCAGCTAAATCACCGTTGCGCTTAGCGGTGTTTTAAGGCAAAAAGAACCCCGTTCACCATGTACCATGTATAATAGTAATATACTTTTAACGGATTGTTTTTATAGATAATTCTTAATAATTCGAGGTGCCACTTCGCCGCTTTATTCTTGTTGCGCGACAGTGAATCGCCCAACTCGTAATAGTTGACCAGGGTTTTCTGGATCACGCGGGCTTGTTTGTAGCGGAGGAACAACTCATAGAGGAACAGGAAGTCTTCGTGGCCTTTACGCTGGAAGAAGATGCCCTGTGGAGGACGGCGGAAACACACCGAGGAGAAGCAAACGCGATATTGCTTCTTCACGAAGTTTTCCTGCTGCAGGTAGGGTTTGCTGTAGTTGATATCGTGGTCAGCGGTTTTGGTTTTGTAGTGATAATGCGTGATCACGAAATCGTCGCCGGCGGCGATCGCGGCCGTCTGTTCGGCCAGTTTTTCGCGGTGCCATTCGTCGTCGCTGTCAAGAAACGCGATGATCTCTTCTTTCGCCGCGCGCAGCCCCACGTTACGGGTTTCGGCTGCGCCCTGATTGACCTCGTTGTCGAGAATGGTGATACGCGCGTCCTGACAATGTTCACGCACCAAGGCGAGTGAATCATCGGTGGATTTGTCGTTGATCAGGTAAAGATGCCAGTCGCTGTAGGTCTGGTTGATGATCGACTCAACCGCGCGCAGAACGGTATTTCGCGCGTTATACATCGGCATCACAATACCGACGGTGCCAACATGATTTGTCATTTGTCTACCCGGAGTTTCAGGAACCAAAAAATTGCCCCCGTGTAGGGAGCAAGTGAAAGTGTTTAAAAGTGAATCAGGAGACGGCTCTTCTGCCCGAGAAGCGCGACTTCACCTTATCGAGCAAGCGATTCATGAAGTAGGCGCGATTGTCACGGTTGGTGAGGAAGAAGTAGCGTGCAAAGCTGAGGCTGGCCTGCAGCGATTTACCATCCATCTTGTAGCGCAGCGGCAGCTTGAACGCCTTGTAAGTATGGATGTCACGCGTGGTCAGGTGCGGCTTCATGGTATCGAGCCAGAAGAACGAGTATTTGACCGATTCGCCTTTGTGCTTGGAACCAAATTTGGTCACCAGATGGTAGGTTGCCAACGGCTTGTCGATCATCACGAAGTCGTAACCCATGCGGTCAGCGCGGATGCAGAAGTCATAATCCTGATGGCGAATATAGCGCGCATCAAACTGGATCTGCGCCGCATCTTCGCGCTTCAGCACAATGGTGCTGGTTTGAATAAAGCCGTAACAGCCAAACAGATACTCGGCGACGGTTTCGTTTTTGCCGGGCGGTTGCATCGGCATCACCTTGAGGAAGCTGCCATCCTGATGGATGTTCACCTGACTAAAGATGACGTAGCGCGATTTGCCCTGCGCTTCCAGTTTGGCGATGGTTTCACTCGCCACCAATAACTTGTCCGGATGCCACTCATCGTCGGCATCGAGGAAGCTGATAAAGTCGCCGGTTGCCAGCTCAATACCTTTGTTACGGGCGCCAGCGCCGTTGAGTTTGACCTCAGACAGCTCCAGTTTGATAGCCAAATCCTGATAACGTTCGCTGCGTACCACCTGCGCCAGTTCAGCCGCATCGGCCGATTTGTCATCAACAATAATGACTTCAAAATTGCGATAGGTTTGCGCTTTGACGCAATCTAGCGTCGTGACAATCGATTTCGACGCGTTATACGCGGGAATAACAATTGAGAAGCGAATCTCCTGCATTGCCAGCACCTCATTAAAAAAGTTACAAAATCAATGATATAACTTGTGGGCTCAAAAGAATAATGGGTGATGTCCTAATTTGTCGGCGAGGTCTTCATCGCCACTTTCTTCTTGTTGCTACTGCCGATAAACGGTTTCTCGACAAACAGATACGTCAATTTCGCCACATAGAAGGAGGCGACAAAGAATAACGTTGAAAGCAAGGTGTAGAACAGGAACGAATGCGGATAGAGCGTTTCCGGAATCTGCTTGATGAAATAGAGCACCACACCGTGAATCAGATACAGGCTGTAACTCACCTCACCAATCGACATCAGGGTTTTGTTTTCCAGAATGCCAAACACCGCGTTGCCGCTGCTGACAATAAAGAAGATCACCGTCAGGCAGCAGAGGAAAATCACATACCAGAAGGTGTTGCTGGTGAACGACAGCGAGAACAGCGACAGCACAATCACCGCAAAACCGGCCAGGCTGGAGGTTTTGTAGTGCGCAAACATGTCGCGATACTTATACGCCAGATAACCCATGGCGAAGCCCAGCACCGGACGCGGATCGGTATAGGTTTTGCCCCACAGACGCAGGCCGACCGCCACGCAGAAAATCACGCCGATCGAGCCGAGAATCAGCAGCGTTTTGTATTTACCTTTGGTGGCGCGGTTGAGCACGTAAATCAGCGGAATCGACAGGTACAGCAACCATTCGAGGCGCAGCGTCCATTCCACACCGGCGTTGACATCCGCAGTCAGGAAATCACCCATGCGGTAGCTGCCAATAAACAGCAACCACAGCACGGCATCTTTTACTGCCGTGAGGCTATAAGTGAGATCGCCCTGCACCACGCCTACCGCGATGATGACAAAACCGGAGAACCAGAACATCGGGACGATACGGCGGATACGCGACTTCAGCAGCTTGTGCGTCAGCTGCCCTGGCGTCAGGGTTTCATTATCCAGCCAGCGATAGAACAGGAAGGCGGAGATCATGAAGAACAGCAGTACACCGAATTTGCCGGAGTTAACGAAGAAGTTGCCTTCGGAGAACCAGGCAAAATAGTCTTTATCGAACACCCACTGACCATCCAGCGAATAGATGTAGTGCGCGAAGTGTGAGAACGCCACGATGCTGGCCAGCAGCGCGCGCATGCCAGAGATACTTTTAATACCGCTACTGTTGTACACGCCTTTGTGGAAGGAGAATACTCGCAGAATGATTAGCGCCAGACAAAATGACAGCACCATGATTAATACATACATGTCAGCTCCTGAATCTGAGTTGGGTTAGCTGCTGTGCCGCGACAAAACGCTATCGAAAGTGCTGCTTAAGACGTTGAAGGTTCTTTCTGCTTTCTGCTTATAAAGCATCTCGTTCGGGTGAATGCAATCAGGCGACATCTCAGATTGCCAGTCACGGTTCTGCTTGATGGCGCTGTACTGCTTCACAATTGGCACCTGCTGCTCTTTAGCCACTTCATTTAACTGATAAACATACGGCCAGACGTTCCAGCGCTCGGCTTTGCCACAAATGGGATTCGGTTCCTGTAGAACCACCAGCTTGTTATTCGCTTTGGCGCCTTTTACGAGCTCGGTGATGATGCGCTTATACTCTTGCGGCGTTTCAATGCGCTCGCCTTTGTCTTTAAAGAAGTTGATGCGCGCATCGTTGATGGCATAGTTAATCAAAATCATATTGGCATCGGATTTCGCCATGCGTTCTGACCAATCCATCGGCGTATTGTCTTTGTCGTAAACCAGCACCGAAACCTGTGCACCCGGCATGCCGTGGTTCTTCACCTCAATGTTGTTGCCGTATTTCTCACGCAACATCTGCTGCAAAAAACTCACTTCATTATTTTTACTGAGGATATTGCGATTGCCCGACGCGGTAACGCCGGCGGTGGTGGAGTCACCGTAGGCGGCGATGATGAAGGTGCCGGGATGACCCTCTGCCTGCGCCAGTAGCGGCGCAGAGGTGATCAGAATTGCCAGTAAAGTCTTCCGCATATTTCCTCTCATCGGTTAATGAAACAATTTGAATTCACGAGCAACTTCATAGCCCACAACGGCCTGCTTCAGTGAGATCGTGTTGTAGTAGAGGTAATAAACAAGGAAGAAAGCGAACATCGCAAACATCGCGGGTTTCAGTACGCGTTTTGACTGGAAGATTAGCGATGTCAAAATAATCGGTTCGACCTGCAGCAGATAGTTCGACAGGCGCGCACCCGATGAGTAGTTGTAGAAGAAGATCCTGATGCCGCCGCCGATGGCAAAAGTGAGAATCAACAGGTAGTTCAGCTTCCACACGTCGTACTGTTCGCGCTTGAGCTGGTTGCTCAGCATGAAGTAGACAAAGATAAACACCAGCATGATGTTTTTCAGGTTGGACACTGACACCACGCTGCCGTCACCGGCATTCGAGGCTTCATTACTGTAGCCTGCGGCCCTCTCGCCCATCGATCCCAGATGTCCGGCGATCAAGGCAATAAAGCCGGTCCCGCCCACCACCGAAAGTGGCACACTTAACAGGATGATGGCCACCGGCCACCAGCGCGATTCCCGAATAAACAGGAACGGAATGATGGTCACCACCATTACTGCGGTGTTGTGGCTGAGGAAGGACAGAATAAAGAAGGCAAACGCCCACCAGTATTGCTTGAGGTAGATAGTCCAGATCACGCCAAGGAACAGCGCCGAGCTCAGGCCAAAACGAATCTGGTTTACGTCTTTGTTGATAAAGATATGCGCCGAGTAAAGCGCCAATGCCAACACCGGATACGGTGACATCTTTTTAAAGAAGATGGCGTTGGTTGAAACTGCCAGAATACTGAACACAAACAGGAACACGCTGGCATTGTGTGAAAACAGGCTGGTGATCCACGCGATAGCAAAAATCAGCGGTTCATAACGGAAGAAGGCGACGGTGTTGGCAAAACCGTTGACCTCAATACGGCGGACGAAGTCGGCAAAGAAGCTGCGATATTGATAGTCGTCCATCCCGGTACCGAGACCGCGAATACCGGCGAAAATAATCAGCGTGACCGTGGCGATGCACAGCAGGTAAGTCAGAATATGGGTGGTGCGTTCGTCTTTCTTCAACAGGATTTCGACCAGCGCAAGCAACAGCAAAAACCCTGATAAATACCAATATGGAGCCATGGTGTGATTCCTTAATTCCACAAGTTCTCGTGCCAGCGGTGGCTTTTAATGGCGTTATAGAGAGAATCACCTGTGTAAATCGTTGCGTGTCGTCATTCAAACGGTGCGATCAAAAGGGGCGGTCAACCCGCCCCTTTCTTCACCGGATTACCCTCATCATTAACTGTGAATGACGGGCAAATTAACTTTTGGTCGGTTTGCCATACTCGTAGTCGTAATAGTCGTAACCGTAACCATAAGAGTTGGCGGCTTTACGCACCACGGCGTTGAGGATCACACCTTTAATCTCAATACCGTTCTGGGCAAAGCGCTTGAAGCTGACATCCAGTTCTTTCGGCGTGTTGGTTTCGAAACGCGCCACCATCAGCGACGTACCGGCCAGCTTACCGATGATGGACGCATCGGTGACCGCCAGAATCGGAGGCGTATCAATCAACACCAGGTCGTAGTTCTTGCTCGCCCAATCCAGCAGCTCACCCATGCGACGATGCATCAGCAGTTCAGATGGGTTTGGTGGCACCTGACCGCGTGGCAGGAAGTCAAAACCGTACGGGCCTTTCTGAATCAGCGCCGGGCTGAACTCGGTTTTGCCTGACAACACGTTAGACAGACCGGATTTGTTATCGGCTGACAGCAGTTCGTGGGTGTAACCGCGACGCATATCACCATCGATGAACAGCACACGTTGGCCCGCTTTGGCGACCAGCGTTGCCAGGTTGGCACAGATAAAGGTTTTACCAATACCTGGGCTGGCGCCGGTGATCATCAGGATGTTGTTTTTCGCTTCCATCATCGCGAAGTGTAGGCTGGTACGCAGGCTACGAATCGCTTCGATTGACAGATCAGTTGGATTGCCCAGCGCCAGCAGCGTTTCGTGGGGATCGGTTTTCACCTTGTTGCCACGACGCGCCAGTGCTTCGGTATCTTTCTTACGTTGCCATTCTGACAGCGGTACGCTGGCATAGACGTTCATGCCCAGCTCTTCCAGCTGCTCTGGATTTTCGATGCCGTGGTGCAGCAGCGCTTTCAGCAGCACCAGACCAACAGAAACCATCAGACCCAGAATCACGCTCGCCGCGATGATCAGCAGTTTCTTCGGTGCCACCGGGCTGTTGCCGGTTGCTGCGCCATCGATGATGCGTACATCACCCACGGTGCTGGCTTTACTGATACCCAGCTCTTGCTGACGGTTCAGCAACTGCATGTAGATTTCCTGACCAGACTGCACATCACGCGTCAGACGCAAGATCTCTTGCTGCGTCTGTGGCATCTGAGAAATCTTTTTATTCAGCTGCGCCTGCTCACCTTCCAGCGTTTTGCGTTTTTCCAGCAAGGCGCGGTAGGTTGGATGATCTTTAGTAAACAGCTGAGACACTTCGGCTTCACGGAAGGTCAGTTCGTTCAACTGGCTCTGCACGCTGACAGAAGAATCCAGCGCCGATTTCGCTTCCAGCGACAGGTCAACCGACTCGTTCTGGCGACGGAAGGTATTCAGCTTGTCTTCGGCATCATCCAGTTTGCCACGCACTTGCGGCAGCTGGTTGCGCAGGAATTCCAGGCTCTTTTCCGCTTGCTCAGATTTACGCTCAACGTTCTGCAGCAGGTAGTTATTGACGATTTGGTTCAGCACTTTGCTGATCTGCTCTGGATCTTCACCCAGATACTCCAGACCCAGCACGCCCGTATCTTTGCCTTTATCCGCAACGGTCAGGTTGGCCAGCACGGAGTTAATCGCCTGCAGCTCGTTCAGTTTGGTAACGCTGAAGCTGGTGCCTTCATCGGCATTGATGCCGCTTACCAGCATGGTCACATCACCGTGCGTTTCCAGCTGACCGACTTTACCTTTGAACAGCTCATCACCGTCCGCTGACACGGTATACGAGTCAGGACCGGTCACTTCCAGTTCAACAGTACGCTTATCGATGGTGCGTGGAATTTCCAGGCGGGAGATGGCGACAGTTGATGGCTTGTTACCCATCAAACGCGACAGACCTTTACCAATCACCGGGAAATAGTTCTGAGTGACAACGGTGTCCAGACCCAGATCGTCAACGGTTTTACCGATAACCATGCGCGATTCCAGAATCTGAATCTCGGTATCGGACGCCGGCGTTGGCGGCAGAATGCTGTCTAACTCATTCAGTACTGAGCTGGCGTTCTTCTGTTCAACCTGGACTAACGCATCCGCGCTGTAGATTGGTGTAGCAAACAGTGTGTAGAGCGTGGCTACCAGCATGAAGAAGGCGGTAACGGCAACAATGATCCAGCGATGATCAATCAGCTGTCCCACAAGATGCGCCAGATCCCATCCATTCGAATCTTCCTTTGGCGCGGTCATAACCTTGTTTTTGATATTCATGGATATTCCCAACTATCGGCTTAATACGTTGACCCATTTCTGGGTAGCGTTTTCCAGTAACCCGTAGACCTCTTCAAAGGCCTCGCGACTTTTTTTGTACGGATCCGCAATTTCCTGCTGATTGAGCCAGTGGCCAAGCAGCATGGTCTTTCCGCGTGCGGCTGGATCGATGCGATTCACCTGTTCAATATGGCGCTTTTCCATTACCAGAATCAGGTCATAGTCACGGCACATGCTGGCCGTTAACTGCTGAGCCTGATGCCCTTCCAGCGACACGCCGTGTTCGGCGGCCACAGCCAGGGCTTTCTGGTCCGCCGGATAGCCTTGCAGCGCGCTGAGCCCTGCGGAGGCAATCCGGATGTTTGGTAGCGCGCGTTTGAACAGACGCTCCCCGGTGGGGGAGCGGCAGATATTGCCGACGCAGACGACTAACACGGACTTAATCATGGCGAACCCTTAGTTCGACCAGTTGCGGAAACGAAGGGCCGAGGAGCTGGCATCGTCAATACCTACGATGGTCGGCAGCAGGCCCGAAATCACACGGTTCCAACGGGTGATTGGTGTCGCGGTGACATAGACGATGTCGTACGGCTCCAGTTGGAATTCGGTGCCCATCACCATCGATGCCGCATCTTTGGTATTCAACTGATAGATGTTGGCGATCTTGGTGCGGTTGGCGCCGCGAATCGGACGAATCACGAACACGCCGGTGGCATCAGAGGTGGTCTGATCCATACCCTGCGAGTTGCCCAGTGCTTCGGCCAGCGTCATGCCGCTGCGGTCCATCTTCAGCGTTGACTGCTGCTTCACTTCACCCATCACGAAGACTTTGAGATCGTCGTTACGTGGCACGTAAAGGATGTCGCCCGGATAGAGCAGATGGTTTTGGCTCAGGTCGCCGTTTTGCATCAGCGCCTGCAACGAGAGACGTTGTTCTTTGCCGTTGTGCGTCAGCACCACGTTGCGCCAGTCAGCGTCAGCCGCTAAACCGCCGGCGGCGTTGACGGCATCCAGCACGGTCAGCGGCACGTTAGTGATCGCCTGTTGTCCGGAGGTGGTGACCGAACCGGTCACGTACGCTTTCTGCGAACGGAACGAGGCGACGTTAACGTCAACCTGCGGACTTTCGATGTATTGCGCCAGACGACGCGCCACTTCGCTGCGGATCTCGGTAACCGTTCGGCCTGCTACGCGCACTTTACCGATGTACGGGTAGAAAATGGTGCCATCTGCCTGTACCCAGTTACCAGTGTCGCTGGCGCTACGGTACTGACCGGCAGGTGTGGTCAACTCTGGGTGATCCCAGACGGTGACGTTAAGCACGTCGCCGACACCGATACGGTATTCGTAGCTCTGAATTTCATTTTGCAGCATCGGGTTAGCCTGCGCGACTAACGGCTTCGGACGCATCTGTTCAACCAGACGCGGCGTCAGCGGGAAGACGTTGACATATTTGTCGATGTCATAGTTGCTATCCTGTTGCTCTATGACATCTTTTCCACTGGTGGAAAGGTGAGAACCCGGCTCAATGGTGCATCCGGAGAGAAAAGTCGCGGATACCAGTAAAGGTATCAATTTAATTTTCATTATCATCTGATTCTTCGCTATCAGTTATTGATTGATAGAGGCGAAATCGCCCGCTGTGTAGCGTCTTACAAAAATGGAATGTGACGGGTTAAACACTGAAACTGTGGGTCATTATTATGCGCTCCCTTGGTTTTATGTTGTCACCGAGTCTAAAGACGACATCAATTAAAATGGTTATACAGACTCAATCAGTGCAGCTGTCTAATAACGACACACCCAGCACCCGCAGTTTTCAACCGGGGAGCTTGCTGCCCTCCCCGGCTTCGCTGTCTATCAATAGGCGCCATCGCGTTTCAGCACTACGCCAACCGTCTTAAACAGAATCGCGATGTCATTCCACAGCGACCAGTTCTTGACATACCACGAGTCGAAATAGACGCGTGTTTCATAGTCAACGTCGTTACGACCGCTAACCTGCCACAATCCCGTCATGCCTGGTTTCGCCATCAGGTAATAATCGACATCACCGGCATAACGGCAGAGCTCATCTTCAATCACCGGGCGCGGCCCCACCAGGCTCATATCGCCACGTACCACGTTCCACAGCTGCGGCAGCTCATCCAGACTGGTTTTACGGATGAAATGGCCGACTTTGGTGATGCGCGGATCGTTCTTCAGTTTGAAATCTTTATCCCACTCGGCGCGGGCTACAGGATCGGTACGCAGTACCTCTTCCAGCACCTCTTTCGAGTTAATCACCATTGAGCGGAATTTTAGGCATTTGAACTTACGGCCGCCTAAGCCCACACGTTCATGACCGTAAATCGGTGGTCCGCCATCGCGGCCAACCATAAATCCAAGGACCAGCAACGCCGGGGACAGCGCGAGGATAATGCTCAGCGCGCCGACGATATCGAATGCACGCTTAAGGAAACGTGACGTGCGCTTCGCCAGATTGTTATTCACACGCAGAATCATCACTTCATGGCTAAAGATGTAAGCCATGTCGGTGCCGTACAGCGGTACACCGCGCAGTGTTGGAATAACAGAAACCGAGCGGCAATTGTGCATCGCCAGAGTTTTCAGCCAGTGGTCGCGGTGCTGGCTCTGTTCGAACTCAACCGCCACGATGAATTGGGTTTCGCTGTTGGTCAGCTGCCACAACTCTTGTTCATTGTGCAGCACAGGCACGCCTGAGATGCTGGCCTGTGGGCTGCTCTTATCGACATCGAAGAAGGCGATAACATCGAAGCCCATCACCTCTTCGCTCTGCAGCGCCTGCCAGGCTTCCTGGGCATTGCGGCTGCTGCCGATGATGATGGTTTGCTTCTTCCACATGCCATAATGATTCAGCACACGCTTAGAGATGGCGCGCGCTAAAGGAATCATAATCAACGCCAGAACCCAGGTCGCTACCCATACAAAGCGCGACATTTGCCACTGTGAAAGGGCTGAAATTGACAAATCGATGACAGAGAAAATAAGAATGGTACGAAAGATCTCTTTGAGCTCGAACCAGAATGGCTTGCGATAGGTATAATGACGCAGGCGAACCCAGAACCAGCCCACGCAAATAACGGAAAGCGCAATGTGCGTAGCAATTTTTAAATGCAGGTATTTTTCAGATATATCTGCCAGTGGAGAATGGGTAAGCGAATTAATCAATGCCATCGCAATAAATAATGCTGCGTTGAAACAAATTAAATCCGAGCACGCCAGTAAAATTTTTGTCAGAAGACTTTTATATGTAATTTCGTTATCGCGCATAGTTAACTCTTTTATATTATTTCTTTAATCCCTAATGCCTCAACGCTGTTTGATAAATGAGCGAAATATTCACTGCATTTGTTGAGGCAATCTGCGGTAAATTCTCTGAGGCCAAATCAATTCTCACAATAGTAAGCAAGAGAATTGTGATTAATACCAACAGATTAGTCCGACTTCCCTTACCACAGTGGCAGACCATTAAACCAAGAGAAAGGCGCTTCAGGCACGCTACCGCCCTTGGCTGTCGCTGCCAATACCGCTTTCATCCTAATTACAACTTGTTTTATGCGGCATTTTTGCGCTAATTACTGGCCGTGGTCCGCGTGCGATCACAGTTCGCAACATTAAGAGGCTAAGGAGCACGCTATAAACAACTTTGGCGCAGACATTTACTAACACGTTGCTATACTAGTTATTACTGGCTTGTTTACAAGTAGGCCCCGTGTTCCCTGCACTATTTTAGGAAAAAGACTACCAGCGATAAGTATTGATGCCAGCCCTTTCAGGCCATTCCCCTGCAAAATTCAGATTAATTCGATACTCAACCACGCAATAGACTGCATTAAAAATGCACGTGGTTATCTGCTGAAAAAAAATAATTGTCTCTTTCATTCAGGTGCAATCTTTATCCATACTTTCATCTTATCGGTGCAAATCGGCAATCAGCGATATTCTTCTCTCGTAGCTGACCCGCCAATTGACCGAGTCAGCGGCTATTTACAGGCTTAACGCCGTTTCACTATCATCAGATTAAGCGCATAACACAGACATTAAGGTGATTAACACATGTTGGAGTGGATCATTGATCCGTCGCTCTGGGCAGGATTAGTAACGCTAATCGTTCTGGAGCTGGTGTTGGGCATTGATAACCTCGTTTTCATTGCCATCCTCGTCGAAAAGCTGCCGCCGAAGGAACGCGACCGTGCGCGCATTATCGGCCTGCTTCTCGCGCTGGTGTCGCGTTTAGTGCTGCTCGCCTCACTTTCCTGGCTGGTAACCCTGACACAACCGCTGTTTACTCTGTTGCACCACGACTTCAGCGCCCGCGATCTGCTGCTGCTGTGCGGTGGTTTCTTTCTTCTTTATAAGGCCACCACCGAGTTAAACAGTCGCCTGGAAGGCGCTGACGAGGAAACTGGTCAAAATAAGAACGGTGCTAAATTCTGGCCGGTGGTGGCGCAAATAGTGGTGCTGGACGCCATCTTCTCGCTGGACTCGGTGATTACCGCCGTTGGCATGGTCAACGAGCTGCCGGTGATGATGGCGGCTGTAACGGTGGCGATTCTGCTGATGCTGCTGGCGAGTAAGCCACTGACGCGTTTCGTTAACGGCCATCCAACCATCGTGATTCTCTGTCTGAGCTTCCTGCTCATGATCGGCTTCAGCCTGGTGGCCGAGGGGTTAGGCTTCATTATTCCGAAAGGGTATCTTTACGCGGCGATTGGTTTCTCTATCGTCATTGAGATACTCAATCAGTTGGCGATGTTCAATCGCCGCCGCTTTCTCACTGCCGGCCGTCCACTGCGTCAGCGCACGTCAGAAGCCGTTTTGCGCATTCTGCGCGGCGAGGCGCAGCGTGCGGAACTGGACGCCGATACCGCGTCACTGGTAAGCGATAGCGAAGAGGGCGCGCTATTTAACCGTCAGGAACGGCGCATGATTGCGCGCGTGCTGGGGCTGGGTCAGCGCCAGATTAATAGCATCATGACGTCGCGCCACGACGTCGAGCATATCGACCTCACCGAAGATCCGGCGGAGATCATGGCGAAGCTCGATCGCAATCAACACACGCGTATTCTGGTGACCGAACAGGGCCGCGACCCGCTCGGTGTGGTGCACGTGATTGATCTCCTGCATCAATCGTTGCACAGCAAATCACTGGATTTACGCTCGCTGATTCGCCAGCCGTTGATCTTTCCTGAGCGCGTCACCTTATTACAGGCGCTGGAACAGTTCCGCAACGCGCGCACCCACTTCGCCTTTGTGGTGGATGAGTTTGGTTCGGTGGAAGGCGTGGTCACGCTGAGCGATCTGATGGAAACCATCGCCGGCAATCTGCCGAATGAAGGGGAAAAAATCGATGCGCGCTATGATATTCAAGTGCTGCCCGACGGCGGTTGGGTGGCGAATGGTCATATGCCGTTAGAGGATTTAGCCGTCTACGTGCAGCTGCCACTTGATGAAAAGCGCAATTACCACACGCTGGCAGGATTACTGATGGACAGCCTGCAACATGTGCCGCAGGAAGGCGAAGAGTTACAGATCGGTGATTATCTGCTGCGAACGTTGCAGGTAGAAAATCACCGTGTGCAGAAAGTGGAGATAGTGCCGATAGCACCGTAATTAACCAGGTCGCCATAAATGGCGACCTGGTTTCAGTCACGGCTGCTTCGCCGGTTGTTGGCGATCCAGCCACTGATTGAGCCGCGACTTCGCTTCGCTTTGCAGTTGCTGACGCACCACGTCATCCACCGGCAACGAGTACTGCAGATTATTCCAGCCGCCGTACATGCGCAGCGGAATAGTTTGCTGGTTCAGCAGCGCAGCTAATTTATCGTCGCCCTGCCAGCCGCGCAGCATCATATTAATGGTGACGTCGAGCTGCTGTTTAACCATATCGACATTGCCTTTGGTTTGCACCGCCAGACGACTATTGCCGCCCTGCAGATCCGGCAAGCTGAAGATGCCTTGCTTGAGACTCACGCGCCCACTCAACTGCTGAATGCCCTGGTCGTCGGGTTGATCGTTGGTGACACGATTACTGACGCGCGCCACCGCACGGCGCACCATCTGCTGCAGATTCAGCTGCGAAAGCTGCAAATTAGTGGCTTCCAGATCCGCACTGCCCTGCCAGTTACGTTTTGCCTCTTCAATGCTCAATCCAGCGCCGCTCACATCGCCTTGCAGTGAAACCGTGCCTTGCAGCGTTTCTGGCAGTTCTAATGCTTTCAGCAGCGGCGCAATGGCGATGTTATCCAGCTCAGGCTGGAATGCCACTTGCGCCACCGGTTTGCGGATATCCACTGAACCGGGAACGGAGAAATGGCCTTCGCCAAATTTGCCTTGCAGCTTACTTAGCGTCATCAAACCTTGCTGATTGCTGGCATCGATCTGCAAGTTGGTCAGCGTCAGGCCGCGCCACACGCTGCTATCGGCGGTGAGATTGAGCGTCAAATCCAGCTGATTCAGCGGCGAGTTGCTGTTATCACGCATTCGCGGTTCAGCAATCACTGGCGTGCTCACCACATTGGCTCGCTGCGGCGCGCTGCTATCCGTCACCGGTGCATTCGCCATCAACGCGTCGATGTCTAAACGGGTGGCGTGTAGCGCCAGATTAAGCTGCTGCGGCAGCGCCAGACGCCCCTCGGCGCTGCCATCCAGTGCGCTGTCATTGGCGGTGAGCTGCATCTTCTGTAGGGAGAAACGCTGATTGTCACCGTTCCATTCGCCCTGCCCGCTCAAGGTGCCTTTGATGCCCTGCGTCGGCAGATTGGCGCCGTCGATGGCGTAATTCAACTCATCCAGCTGTCCGACCAGACGATGTGGGTATTGCGCCACATTCATTTGCCCTTTGAGATTGACGCTAACATTGCGCTGATTACGCGAAATTCGGGTAGCCAGGTTGATGCTAGCCTGTTTGCTGACATCCTGATCGAGGTTGAGATTGAGGTCGCGGAAATTATACTCGTCGCCGTCGGGCTGCTGCCAAATCAGCAGGCTGTCGGCGAGACGCAGTTTGCCAATGGTGAATGACCAGCCGTTATCGCTGCTGCTCACTGGCTCGGCATCACCCGGGCCTACTGGCGCGCCGCTCGGCTTTTGTGCGGCGCTGTCTGGCGTGACGCGGATGATGGCGTTTTTCAGCATCACCTGGCTGACGCTCAGCTGATGCGACAACAGCGGCCAGAGATGGACATCCAGGCGCATGTTATCGGCGGTGACCATCGGCTGCGTCGCGCCAGGCGCGGTCAGACTCATGCGTCCGGCGAGAATGCTAAGCTGCGGCCAGACGTGCCAGCGCAGATCGCCGCTTACCTGAAGCTGATAACCACTGCGCTGTTCTACCTGCTTTACCATGTAGGTGCGAAAGTCGTTGGGATTGACCAGCAACACCAATGCCGTCATGCCCGCTACCACCACCACTAACAGGATGGCCAGCGTAGTTATCACTCTTCTCATCACATCCTCATTGCCGTCATAATTCAAGGTGCAGCTGCGTTGGCTGCGCTCGCTCACCCCGGTCACTTACTGATGTAAGCTCCCGGGGATTTACTCGCTTGCCGCCTTGCTGCACCTCGAATTATTTTGGCAAGCATAAGTTGGCATTAGTCTTTGTCTATGCGGCTGGCATCCGCGCCCTGCTGACCACGATATTTGGCATCTTCGCGACGGTTATACGGTCGCGCAGCCGGGCCCGACAGCGGCTCAAAGCTCAATGCACCAATTAACATACCTGGACGCAGCGCCAGCGGCAGTTTGCCTGAATTATAGAACTCCAGCACGATGCGGCCTTGCCAGCCCGGATCGATACGGTGCGCCGTGACGTGCACCATTAAACCCAGGCGTGCCAGCGAAGAGCGGCCATCCAGCCAGCCGACCAGATCGTCAGGAATGGTGACCGATTCCAGCGTCACCGCCAGCGCCAGCTCGCCAGGATGCAGGAAAAAGGCTTCGCCTTCCGGCAGCACAATCTCGTCGCTCATCACACGGTCCAGCGCGGCACTGACTTCATGCTTTGGACCACTCAAATCAATAAACGCCGCCGTATGACCGCTAAAAGTGCGGAACTGATTGCCGAGGCGCACATCCACCGTGGCGCCGTTGATGCGTTCCACTGGCGGGCGCGGCTCAATCGCCAACTTTCCGTTGTCCAGCCAGGCTTCAATATCGCGATCGCATAATCTCATCGCAGGTACTCCATGAATTAAGTGTAGCGAATGGCTACGACAGCGCGTCACGCCGGGGCGGACGCCATGTCGTCAAAGATACTGATTAATCTTGGCCTTGAGGATATCAATGGCGATACGGTTTTTTCCGCCGCGCGGCACAATGATGTCAGCGTACTGCTTGGAAGGTTCAATAAATTGCAGGAACATCGGACGCACGGTCTTCTGATACTGGCTCATCACCGAATCCATGGAGCGACCGCGCTCATTCACATCGCGCTTCATGCGGCGCATCAAACAGATATCCAGTGGTGTATCGACGAAGATGGAGAAATTCATCTCCTGACGCAGGCGCGCATCGGTTAACAGCAAGATGCCTTCGAGAATGATGACTTTCTTCGATTTGAGATGAATACAGTCGCTGGTGCGGGTGTGCTCAACATAGCTGTAAACCGGCAACTCAATTTCCTGACCAGCTTTAAGCGCGCGCAGGTGCTGCAACAACAGATCATGATCCATCGCACTCGGATGGTCATAGTTGGTTTTGACCCTCTCTTCCATGGTGAGGTGGCTCTGATCTTTATAGTAGGCATCTTCGGGGATCACACCGATATGCTCGTCACCGACCTGGTCACGGATTTCACGATAGAGCGTGCTGGCGATAAGACTTTTTCCGGATGCGGATGCACCTGCGATGCCAACGATCACGCACTGATGAGACTTGTCAGTCATACTTTTTTAAGACCTGATAACTGGAGCCTGCCTAAGCCGAAGCTGCAACGGGCCGAATGAGAGGGTTAGTTGGCGGCAATTATAGGTATTTCACCGGGTTGATGCCAGAGAAATGGGCCAACGGCTTTTCAGAATATCCCCTTTTGCAGCCAGACGCTTAATCGATACACTGTTGATCTGCCAACACTGCAGCCGGCGTTGGCACTCCGAATATAGCCGCAAGGAAAAGTATGAGCTGGAAAACCCTGACCTATTTTGGCGACAGCATGTTGCTGATCCCGACCGCGGTGATCATCGCGCTGGTCTTGCCATGGAAAAGCGACAACCGCCAAACCGTCTGGTATTGGGTGCTGGCGTTTGGTCTGGCTGGCCTGGTGGTGAGCGTCTCGAAAATCCTGTTTCTCGGCTTTGGCATTGGTAGCGCCCGATTCAACTTTACCGGCTTCAGCGGCCACAGCGCGATGTCGGCCACGCTCTGGCCGGTGATGATGTGGCTGATCTCCGGCCGCTGGTCGCCGCGCTGGCGCCTGTTTACCATTGGCATCGGCTATCTGATCCCGTTGATGGTTGGCCTGTCGCGCCTGGTCATCCACGCGCACTCCAAAAGCGAAGTGCTGGCGGGCCTGATGCTTGGCTTTACGCTTAGCACCGCATTCCTGCTGACGCAGCGCCGCACTTCACTAAAGGGCTTTAGCCTGCCGCAGATTGGCGTCGCGCTGCTGGTGCCGCTGTTGCTGCTCAGCCACGGCCGCGTCGCCACCACGCAACAGTTCCTCGAACGCTTCTCTGCCAATCTTGCCGGCTTAGAAAAGCCGTTTACCCGCGCCGATCTTTTTCGCTAATCCCGTTTGGCCCTTTGCGCGCAAAGGGCCAATCAATTCAGTGAATAACGACTAAAGTCGAATTCCCCGCAGACATCTCAAACAGATGTGCTAGCATGCAAAATAGTGATTGATTGGCGCATTTTCCATCGTGAATCAGGTGCGCGCTGCTGGATTCTTGCATGACCCTCGAGATACTAACTTCACAGGAAAGGCCACAGCGAACCTGGCTCAATGCCTTGCTCATTGGCGGGCTCACTTTTCTACTGACGCTATTTTGCCTGGAACTGATTGTTGTCAGTGGCCGTATTTCGCCGCTTTGGTACTCCACCGCGCTGATGACGGTGATCGTGTTTCGCGCCCACTCCAAACACGTTCCCTTGCTGCTGCTTGCCTGCGTACTGGGTACCGCGTTAGCCAATCTGATCATTATTGGCCCCGCGCTCAGCAACATTAAGTTCGCCATCTTAAATATGGTGCAGGCGATTCTGGGCGGCGTGATGCTGCGCGCGCTGCTCGATCGCCGCGCCCCGCTCAATTCGTTACTCGACTGGGTGCGCTTTGCCCTGTGCGCCGGCCTGATTGCGCCGCTGTTAGGTGGCGTCGTGGCATTGTGGATGCTGCATGTGGGCAGCAATGCGTCACTGCCCTTCTTCTCGACGTGGGTGATTTCTGAGGTGATCGGCGTGCTGGCGTTTGGCCCGGTGTTATTGCTGTGGCCAAATAAACCGCTGCGCCAGATTTTGACGCCAGGCCGTCAGTTGGAAACCGGCCTGACGCTGCTTGTCACGCTGCTCGCCAGCTATTTGTCGCTGCGTTTTCTGCCGTGGCCCTTCACTTTTATTGTGGTGATTCTTTTTTGGTGCTCGGTGCGGCTACCCAAGTTCGAAGCGTTTCTGCTGTTCTTCCTCAACGCCAGTTTCATCTCGATTCTGCTGGCCTTTAACTGGGTCAACCTGGCGCAAAACGGCATGCTGCTCGGCCAGGTCAGCACATGGCTGCCATTTCTGTTGGTGCTGCTGCCGAGCCACGTGATGGCGCTGGTGATGGATGCCTTCCAGCGCGAGAAGCATCATATCAGCGAGAGTGAAACCCGCTTCCGTAACGCTATGGAATACTCCGCGATTGGCATGGCGCTGGTTTCGCCGAATGGCGGTTGGCAGCAGGTCAATCATTCGCTGTGCCAGACGCTGGGTTTCCCGGCCGATGAGCTGAAAAAGCTCACCTTCCAGCAAATCACCCATCCCGACGATCTCAACAACGATTTACAGCAGCTGGAGCGATTGGTGGCGGGTGAAATCATGACCTACACCATGGAGAAGCGCTATTTCCGCAAGGATGGCGAAATCGTCTGGGCGCGCCTGACGGTATCGATGGTGCGCGACGCCGCGCAACAGCCGCACTACTTCATCGCGCAGATTATCGATATCTCCGAATTGAAGCAGAGTGAGCAGATTAATCGACGCTTGATGGAGCGCATCACGCTGGCCAATGAAGCTGGCGGCATTGGCGTCTGGGAGTGGAATCTGCTGACCGGCGAGATGTTGTGGGACAAGCGCATGTATGAGCTATTTGGCTTAAGTCCGCACCAGACGCCCACCTACGATCTGTGGGTGCATCTGCTTGATCCGGCCGAGCGGGAAACCGCCACGCTTGCGGTGCAGCAGGCCATCGAACGCCGCAGCGCTTTCCAGCTGGAATACCGGATTAATCTACCGGAAGGCCCGCGCTACGTGCGCTCTGAGGCCAACCGCATTCTGAGTCAGGATGGGCAGATTGAACGTATGCTCGGCATCTGTCAGGACATCACGCCGCTGCGCGCGCTGAATGAAGCGCTGTTCCAGGAAAAAGAGCGCATGGCGATCACCCTCGATTCCATCGGTGAAGCGGTGATCAGTACCGATGATGAAATGCGCGTCACCTTTATGAATCCGGTGGCCGAAACGCTGAGCGGCTGGCCACAGGAAAAAGCCGCAGGCGTACCCATTACCGAACTGCTTAACATCACGCGCGGCGCGAGCGGCCCGCGCGTCGATAATTTGCTGTTGTGCCAGCTGCCGGACGAAAAAATCTCTCCCGAACTCGATGAAGAGCTGGTGCTGCATACACCAGACGGCACGCGCGTGGAGATCCACTACAGCATCACGCCGCTGAAAACCCTGACCGGCGCCAGCATCGGCGCGGTGATGGTTATTCAGGACGTCAGTGAATCGCGTAAGGTGATGAAGCGCCTGAGCTACAGCGCTTCACACGACATGCTGACGCGGCTGCCAAATCGCCACAGCTTCGAGCAGCGTTTGAAGCAGTTGGTGAACGATGCGGCGGCCAACAACACCCATCACGTCTTGGTATTTATCGATCTGGATAAATTCAAAGCGGTGAACGATACCGCCGGGCATGCCGCCGGGGATGCGCTGCTGCGCGAACTGGCAGAGCTGATGCCACACCATCTGCGCAGCAGCGATATGCTGGCGCGTTTGGGCGGCGACGAATTTGGCGTGCTGATGCCGAATTGCGAAGTGGATCAGGTGCGCGACGTGGTGCAGCGTATCGTCACCGCCGTGAGCGAATATCGCTTTATGTGGCAGGAGCAGACTTATCACGTCGGCGCGAGTGCCGGCATCACGCAAATTGATCAACGTAACTGCATCAGCAATGTGGTGATGTCACAGGCCGATGTCGCCTGTTACAGCGCAAAACACGCGGGCCGTGGTCAGTATCACGTTTATCAGGAAGTGCAGATGTAATCTGCCACGTCTGCCCATTGCCAGCCCGCGCTGGCTGCGCTAAAGTCGCCCCCTTTTTTCCGGCATGGGGGATAAATATGTTTATCGGATTCGATTACGGCACAGCAAACTGCTCAATTGCGGTCAGCGATAATGGCACGCCGCGCCTGCTGACACTGGAGAATGGTCAGCGCCTGCTTCCCTCCATGATTTGCGCGCCAACGCGTGAAGCGATTAGCGAATGGCTGCATCGCCATCATCAGGTCCCAACGCCGGACAGCGAAGGCACCGCCTTATTGCAGCGTGCGCTGCGCTATAACCGCGAAGAAGATATCGACGTCACGCCAGGCAGCGTGCAGTTCGGTTTGACCGCGCTGCAGCAATATATGGTCGATCCCGAAGAAGTGTGGTTCGTGAAGTCACCGAAATCCTTCCTCGGCGCTAACGGCCTGAAACCGCAGCAGATCGCCTTCTTCGAAGATTTGGTGTGCGCGATGATGCTGCACATTCGTCAGCAAGGCGAAACCCAGCTCGATCGCCCGATTGAGCAAGCGGTGATTGGCCGCCCGATTAACTTCCAGGGTTTAGGCGGCGAAGAGGCTAACCAGCAGGCGCAAGGCATTCTGCTGCGTGCGGCACAGCGCGCCGGTTTTCGTGATGTGGAGTTCCAGTTTGAGCCGGTGGCGGCGGGCCTCGATTTCGAAGCCACGCTGCAGAAAGAGACGCGCGTATTAGTGGTTGATATCGGCGGTGGTACCACCGACTGCTCGATGCTGCTGATGGGGCCGGAATGGCGTCATAAAACCGATCGCCGTGAAAGTTTACTTGGCCACAGCGGATGCCGCGTGGGCGGAAACGATCTCGACATTATGCTGGCGTTTAAAACCCTGATGCCGCTGCTGGGGCTCGGTGGCAATACGCAGAAAGGCACCGCGCTGCCCGCGCTGCCGTGGTGGAATGCGGTGGCGATCAACGACGTTCCGGCACAGAGCGACTTCTATTCTGCGGCCAGCGGTAAACTGCTGCGCGATTTGATTCGCGATGCTGAACACAGCGACAAAGTGGCGCACCTGCTGAAAGTGTGGCAGCAGAAGCTGAGCTATCGTCTGGTGCGTGCGGCGGAAGAGAGCAAGATTGCGCTGTCGGAGGTGAAAGAGACCGATGCCTCGCTGGCGTTTATCGCCGCGCAATTGCAGGCGCAAATTAGCGCTGCGCAGCTGGAAGAAGCGATTAATCAACCGCTGGAGCGCATTCTGGAGCAAGTGCATCTGGCGCTCGCCACCTGCGAAACCAAGCCGGAAGTGATTTATCTCACCGGCGGTAGCGCACGTTCTCCGGTGTTTCGTGCGGCGTTACAGCAGGCGCTGCCCGAAACGCCTATCGCCAGCGGCGATGACTTCGCCTCGGTGACCGCCGGCCTCGCCCGTTGGGCCGAAGTAATGTTCAGATAATTCCCTCTCCCTGCCCTCTCCCAAAGGGAGAGGGCAAAGTCACAGATTCTGCCAAATTAGAAATTCACGTTCGCACTGATCCCACCCACAAACGCATCTTTCACTTCACTTACCGCACCCGGCGCCACCACATATTGCAGGTTCGGACGCAGCTGCAGCCATTTGGTCAGCTGCGCGTTGTAGTAGATCTCATAGTTGTACTCTGAGCCATCCTGAATCGGCAGGTAGGTTGGGCTATTGAAGTCAGTCTCACCGTTCGCGTTGTTCTGCTCACGCTGCGAACGCGTGTAAGCGCTGTTAACGTGAATACGTGCCGCACCCACACCAATCTCATCCTGCGGACGCGCATCAAACGGCCCTTTCCAGGTGAAGCTCACCGACTGATAATTATCCGTTTTCGAGGTTTTGTGGTCGTTCATCACCGCTTGAACGGTGACGCCCAAACCACGGCTGGCATCGCCGCCCTGCGCGGTCAGTTGCTGTTGCAGCAGCACGTAGCCGCCGTAAGCGTGATCCTGGCTCTGATAAGCCCCATCGCGCCAGCTGCCGTAGTTATCGCCGTTAGCCGAAGAGTAGTAATAGCCGATACGGTAATTACCCGGCAGCTTGTCGGCGCCTAACGTCGGTTTCCAGCCCAACTCTACCGGCACCAGATTGCCTTCGGAGTTGCTGGTATCAAGACGGAATCCGTCGCCGCGATCGTAGTTGGCGCGGTTCTGGTTATAGAAGCCCACCTGGAAGAACACTTCAGGTGTGATATTCACCTTCACGCGGCCGCCCCATTGGGACACCGGCCAGTTGAACCAGCGATCGCCACGCCAGTTACCGGCCTGGCCGCTACCGAACGCCAGGTTCTGGAACTTACTGTCAAAGTTATCGAAATCTTCACCGACGGTAACGCGACCGGCTTTCAGGTTCACGGTGTTATCGAACAGACCTTTGCTTAACCAGAACTGGGTTAAACGCCAGGTTTGGCCGCGTCCGTATACTTCCTGAGTGGAGGACAACATGCCGGTGCGACGATCGGCGACCTGATCGGAAATGTTCTGACCATTACGATCGGTAATCGTCATCTGGAATTGCGCATCCTGCCAGTTGAGCAGTTTTTCCAGGTCGAAGTTAGCGCCAAACGCCCACTGATCGCTGTAGCGCATTGAGGTGTTGGTATCGGCGCCGCCCGCCAGATTGGAGCCGCTTTCCATGGTGTAGTTAACGTCGAATTTTATGCCGTCATTTTCCAGCTGCGTTCGGTAACCGCCCCAATCACCAAACATATAGGGAGAGTCGTAACTGAAAGCATCAGCGGCCAGCGCAGATGCACTCAGCATCGCAAACATCAGAGTTCCCGCTGCCAGGCGGGGTAAATGCTGCACTGCTTCTTTTCTGTTCATGATGGTTATTCTTATATGAAGTTACTGGAATGGATCGAACAGAGGATAGTGCTGAGGATTTGTCAGTTTTTGCAAATATGTGCGCAGTTTACCGCAGGATGATAGTGCGTTAGCGCAATTGTGACGTCTGTCGATGATTGAAAATCTTTTGTGGGAAATGGCATTTTTTGTGAGGCAGAGCTAGAAAATAGCGGGACGCCGCAGCGTCCCTGAAAACCTTACAGTTTGCTGGCGCTCGCCAGCTCTTCGATCTCTTGCTTGCTGAGCTCGAGCTGGGTGGCTTTCACCAACTCATCCAACTGCTCCAGCGACGTGGCGCTGACAATCGGGGCGGTAATGCTCGGACGGGCAATCTGCCACGCCAGCGCCACCTGCGTTGCCGACACATCGTGCGAGGCGGCGACATCTTCCAGCGCTTCAACAATGCGCTTACCGCGTTCATTCAGGTACTTGTCGACGATGCCCTGCCCGCGCTGACTTTTGCTGGCATCCTCTGGCTTTTTGTACTTACCGCTGAGGAAGCCGCTGGCCAGCGAATAGTAGTTAATCACGCCGAGGCCATTTTTCACCGCAACCTGCTCCAGACCGCTTTCATACTCCTGGCGATCGTAGAGATTGTATTCCGGCTGCAGGGTTTCATAGCGCGCCAGGCCATGTTGCTTGCTCACGTCCAGCGCTTCCTGCAGACGTTTAGCGTTGTAGTTGGACGCGCCAATGGCACGCATTTTGCCCTCCTTGATCAGCGAATCAAAGGCTTTCAGCGTCTCCAGCAGCGGCGTCGCGTCATCATCGCGGTGCGCCTGATAAAGATCGATGACGTCGGTTTGCAGGCGGCGCAGCGAATCTTCTACCGCCTGACGAATGTAAGCCGGCTTGAGGCCGGTTTTCTCCGGCGACAGCTCCATGCCGACTTTGGTGGCCAGCACGATGCTGTCGCGCTTGCCGCTTTTCTTCAGCCATTTACCGATGATGGTTTCCGATTCGCCACCTTCGTTACCCGGCGCCCAGCGCGAATAAACGTCGGCGGTATCGATGAAGAACAAGCCCTTCTCCACCAGCGCATCAAGCAGGGAAAATGAGGTTTTCTCATCCACCGTCCAGCCAAACACATTGCCGCCAAAGGTGAGACGGGGAACTTCAATACCGCTGTCGCCGAGCTGGCGGAGTTTCTGTTGACTCATTTTGTTCTCCTTATTCAAACGAGACAGGTCTGTATTGAGCTTAGCAAAGGAAATTGCCGCGCTTATGCCTATTGCTGGCAGAATATTTACAGAATATGAATACTTACCTTCAATGGGGCGATATTCTTATTTCCTTCAATTTTTGCCCGGTCCGGGCGACTACAATCATTCGTTTGCGAAATGGCTATTTTTATATTTCGCATTGGGGAAAACGAAAAATGCTGGAGAGCACACGCCTTGATGAACCGTCGAATTAAAACAAGCTTACTGGCCGTAGCCGTGATTGCCGTACTGGCGGGCGGCTATTATTGGTGGCAGCATCCAGCGGAACCGAATAAACAGCCGCAGGCCGAAGGTCAGCAGCAGCGTGGTCGCGGCGCAGGTGGCAAACGCCCCTTAGCGCCAGTGCAAGCCGCCGCTGCCACCACCCAAAGCGTGCCGTATTTCCTCAGTGGCCTTGGCACCGTGACCGCCGCCAACACCGTTACGGTGCGCAGCCGCGTTGACGGCCAATTGATGGCGCTGCACTTCCAGGAAGGAGAGCAAGTGGCCGCTGGCGCGCTGCTGGCGGAAATCGATCCGCGCCCTTATCAGGTGGCGTTAACTCAGGCGCAGGGCCAATTGGCAAAAGACCAGGCTACGCTTGCCAACGCGCGCCGCGATCTCAGTCGCTATGAAAAACTGGCGAAAACCTCGCTGGTATCGCAGCAGGAACTCGATACGCAACGTTCGCTGGTGAGCGAAACGCTCGGCACCCTTAAAGCTGATGAAGGCAACGTCGCCAGCGCCCAGCTTAATCTCACCTACAGTCGCATTACTGCGCCGATTGGTGGACGCGTCGGCTTGAAGCAGGTGGATGTCGGCAACTACATCACCTCCGGCGATACCACCGGATTGGTGGTGATCACCGAAACGCACCCCATTGACGTGGTGTTCAGCGTCGCCGAGAACAACATCAGCCAAATCCTCAAAGCGCAGAAAAGCGGACAGCCGCTGATCGTCGAAGCCTGGGATCGCAGCAACAAAACGCTGCTGACCAGCGGCACGCTGTTGAGCCTCGATAACCAGATTGATGCCACCACCGGCACCATCAAACTCAAAGCACGCTTCAGCAACGAAGATGACACGCTGTTCCCTAATCAGTTTGTCAATGCGCGTCTGAAAGTGGACACCTTGCAGGATGCGGTGGTGATCCCCACCGCCGCGTTGCAGATGAGCAATGACGGTCACTTTGTCTGGGTGGTCAACAGTGATAACAAAGTGAGCAAAAAACGCGTCACCGCTGGGTTACAGGATAGTCAGAAAGTGGTGATCAGTGCGGGCCTCGAAGCAGGCGAACGCGTGGTGACCGACGGGCTCGATCGCCTGACGGAAGGTGCCACCGTTGAAGTGGTGGCACCGCAAAGCGCCGCGACCCACAGCACGCGCGCTGCGCAGCCCGCACGCGGAGAGCGTCAATAATGCAGGTGATGCCTCCTGACAGCAGCGGTGGACCTTCGCGCCTGTTTATTCTGCGCCCGGTCGCCACCACGCTACTGATGATCGCCATTCTGTTAGCCGGCGTGCTCGGCTACCGTTTTCTGCCGGTCTCCGCGTTACCTGAAGTCGATTATCCGACTATTCAGGTGGTTACGCTCTATCCCGGCGCTTCTCCCGATGTGGTGACCTCTTCCATTACCGCGCCGCTGGAACGCCAGTTTGGCCAGATGTCTGGCCTGAAGCAGATGGCGTCGCAGAGTTCGGGCGGCGCGTCGGTAGTGACATTGCAGTTTCAGCTGACGCTGCCACTGGATGTTGCCGAGCAGGAAGTGCAGGCAGCGATCAACTCCGCCACCAATCTGCTGCCGAGCGATCTGCCAAATCCACCGGTCTACAGCAAAGTAAATCCGGCCGACCCGCCGATCATGACGCTCGCCGTCACCACCACCAGCATGCCGCTCACGCAGGTGCAGGATATGGTGGAAACGCGCGTGGCGCAGAAGATTTCTCAGGTTTCGGGCGTGGGTTTAGTCACGCTGTCGGGCGGGCAACGTCCTGCGGTGCGCGTGAAGATGAACACCCAGGCGCTGGCCGCGCTCGGCCTGACCAGCGAATCGGTGCGCACCGCCATTACTAACGCTAACGTCAATTCGGCGAAAGGCAGCCTCGACGGCCCAACGCGCTCAATTACGCTGTCCGCTAACGATCAGATGACCTCGGCGGAAGATTATCGCAAGCTGATCATCAGCTATAACAACGGCGCGCCGGTGCGACTGGGCGATGTGGCGACAATCGAACAAGGTGCCGAAAACAGCTGGCTGGGCGCCTGGGCGAACCGTCAGCAGGCGATTGTGCTGAACGTGCAGCGCCAGCCCGGCGCTAACATCATCGCCACCGCCGATAATATTCGCGCCATGCTGCCCGGATTAACCGCCACGCTGCCGAAATCGGTGGAGGTGAAACTGCTTACCGACCGCACCACCAACATCCGCGCGTCGGTTAGCGATACCCAGCACGAACTGATGCTGGCGATGGGTTTGGTGGTGATGATCATCTACCTGTTCCTGCGTAACGTTCCGGCGACCCTCATTCCCGCCGTCGCCGTGCCGTTGTCGCTGGTCGGCACCTTTGCCGCGATGTATTTCCTGGGCTTCTCGATCAACAACCTGACGCTGATGGCGCTGACCATCGCCACCGGTTTTGTGGTTGATGACGCCATCGTGGTGATCGAGAACATCTCGCGCTATATCGAAAAAGGCGAAAAGCCGCTGACGGCGGCACTGAAAGGCGCGGGCGAGATTGGCTTCACCATTATCTCCCTCACCTTCTCGCTGATTGCGGTGCTGATCCCGCTGCTGTTTATGGGCGATGTGATTGGCCGCTTGTTCCGCGAATTCGCCGTGACGCTGGCGGTGGCGATTTTGATCTCCGCCGTGGTGTCGCTGACGCTGACGCCGATGATGTGCGCCCGCATGTTAAGCGCCGAATCGCTGCGCAAGCAGAACCGCTTCTCGCGGGCCAGCGAAGCGATGTTTGACCGCATTATTGCCCGTTACGGACGCGGCTTAACGCGCGTGCTGCTGCATCCGTGGATCACCTTGTCGGTAGCGCTCGGCACCTTGCTGATCACCGTGTTGCTGTGGATCGTGATCCCCAAAGGCTTCTTCCCGCAGCAGGATAACAGCATTATTCAGGGCACCTTGCAGGCGCCACAGTCGGTCTCTTACGCCAACATGGCAGAGCGCACGCGCGATGTCGCCTCGATCATCATGAAAGATCCGGCGGTGCAGAGCATGACCTCGTTTGTCGGCGTCGATGGCACCAACGCCGCGCTCAACAGCGCGCGCCTGCAAATCAACCTGAAGCCGCTGGATGAGCGTGACGATCGCATTCCGGCCGTGCAGCAGCGTCTGCAACAGGCGTTAGCCAAAGTGCCGGGCATTTCGCTGTGGCTGCAGCCGGTGCAGGATTTGACCATTGATACCCAGGCGAGCCGCACGCCGTACCAGTTCACGCTGCAATCGGGTTCGCTGGAGTCGCTGAGTTTGTGGGTGCCGAAACTGCTGGAGCAACTTAACACGCTGCCACAACTGCGCGACGTCAGCAGCGACTGGCAGGATCAAGGTCTGGAAGCTTTTGTACGTGTCGATCGTGACAGCGCCAGCCGCCTCGGCATCAGCATGGCCGACGTGGATAACGCGTTGTATAACGCCTTTGGCCAGCGCCTGATCTCCACCATTTACACCCAGGCTAATCAGTATCGCGTGGTGCTGGAGCAGAACAGCGACGCCACGCCAGGACTGGCGAGCCTCGACGGCATTCGCCTGACCAGCAGCGACGGCGGCAGCGTGCCGCTTAGCGCCATCGCGCAGATTGAGCAGCGCCACGCCGCGCTCAGCATCAACCATCTCGACCAGTTCCCGTCGGCGACCTTCTCGTTTGATGTCGCGGAAGGGTATTCGTTGGGCGATGCGGTGAAAGCGGTGAGCGCAGCGGAAGATCAGGTAGGCATGCCCGCCGAAATGATGACGCAGTTCCAGGGCAGCACGCTGGCCTTTGAAGCGGCGCTGTCCAGCACCGTGTGGCTGATCGTGGCGGCGGTGGTGGCGATGTATATCGTGCTCGGCGTGCTGTATGAGAGCTTTATCCATCCCATCACTATTCTCTCGACGCTGCCCACCGCCGGTGTCGGCGCGCTGCTGGCGCTGATGCTGAGCGGTAATGAGCTGGATATCATCGCCATTATCGGCATTATTTTGCTGATCGGTATCGTGAAGAAAAACGCCATCATGATGATCGACTTCGCGCTGGCAGCGGAACGTGAGCAAGGTATGCCGCCGCGCGAGGCGATTTATCAGGCGTGCTTGCTGCGTTTCCGCCCGATTCTGATGACCACATTGGCGGCGCTGCTCGGTGCACTGCCGCTGATGCTGAGCACCGGCGTTGGCGCGGAGTTGCGTCGTCCGCTGGGCATCGCCATGGTGGGCGGTTTGGTGGTGAGCCAGGTGCTGACGCTGTTCACCACGCCGGTGATCTATCTGCTGTTTGATCGCCTGTCGCACGCTACGCGCCGTCGCTTTAAGCGCCCGGAGGCGCAGTCGTGAAGTTTTTCGCGCTGTTTATCCATCGTCCGGTCGCCACCACCTTGCTGACGCTGGCGATTGCGCTGGCCGGTATTCTCGGCTTCCGTCTGCTGCCGGTGGCGCCGCTGCCACAGCTGGATTTCCCGGTGATTTTGATTTCGGCTTCGCTGCCCGGTGCGTCGCCGGAAACCATGGCGGCATCGGTGGCAACGCCGCTGGAGCGCTCGCTGGGGCGCATCGCGGGCGTCAGCGAAATGACCTCCACCAGCTCGCTAGGCAGCACGCGCATCATTCTGGTGTTCGATTTTGATCGCGACATCAACGGTGCGGCGCGCGATGTGCAGGCGGCGATCAACGCCGCGCAAAGCCTGCTGCCAACCGGCATGCCGAGCCGTCCCAGCTATCGCAAAGCCAACCCTTCCGATGCGCCGATCATGATCCTGACGCTGACCTCGGACATTTATAATCCCGGTCAGCTGTATGATTACGCCTCAACGCAACTGGCGCAGAAACTGTCGCAGATTGAGGGCGTGGGCGATGTGACGGTCGGCGGCAGTTCGCTGCCGGCGGTGCGCGTTGAACTCAATCCGCAGGCGCTGTTCAACCAGGGCATATCACTGGATGCGGTGCGCACCGCCATCAGTAACGCCAACCAGCGCCGTCCGCAGGGCGCGATTGATGACGTGCAGCAGCGCTGGCAGTTACGTACTAACGGAGAATTGCAAACCGCCAGCGAATATCAGCCGCTGGTGGTGCACTACAACAACGGTGCGGCGGTGCGCCTCAGCGATGTCGCCAATGTGCAGGATTCGGTGCAGGATGTACGCAACGCCGGGATGACCAACGGTAAAGCGGCGGTGCTGCTGGTGGTGCGTAAATCGCCGGAAGCCAACATCATCGATACCGTCGATCGCATTCGTGGCGAATTGCCGGAACTGCACGACGTGATCCCCGCCGCCATCGATCTGCAAATTGCGCAGGACCGCTCGCCAACGATTCGCGCCTCGCTGCATGAAGTGGAGCAGTCGCTGATCATCGCCGTCGCGCTGGTGATTCTGGTGGTGTTTGCCTTCCTGCGTGACTGGCGCGCTACGCTGATCCCCGCCGCTGCGGTGCCGGTTTCATTGATTGGCACCTTCGCCGCCATGTATCTGTGTGGCTTCAGCCTGAATAACCTGTCGCTGATGGCGTTGACCATCGCCACCGGTTTTGTTGTCGATGACGCCATTGTGGTGCTGGAGAACATTGCGCGCCACGTCGAAGCGGGCATGAAACCGCTGCAGGCGGCGCTGACCGGCGTGCGCGAGGTCGGTTTTACCGTGCTGTCGATGAGCCTGTCGCTGATTGCCGTGTTCCTGCCGCTGCTGATGATTGGCGGCATTATTGGTCGCTTCTTCTCGGAGTTCGCCATTACGCTGTCGGTGGCGATTCTGATCTCGCTGTTTATCTCGGTCACGCTGACGCCGATGATGTGCGCCTATCTGCTGAAGCCGCAGGTCAAGCGCAGCCAGCCGCGTCTCCGCGGTTTCGGCAAGCTGCTGATGAAGGTGCAAAACGGCTACGCGCGCTCATTGGGTTGGGTGCTGAATCACGCCATTTGGGTGCTGATGTTGCTGCTCGGCACCGTGGCGCTCACCGTGTGGCTGTTCATCTCGATCCCGAAAACCTTTATGCCGGAACAGGATACCGGCCGCTTACAAGGATTTATCTCGGCGGATCAGAGCATTTCGTTTCAGGCGATGCGCGGCAAGCTGCAGGATTTCATGAACATCATCAAAGCCGACCCGGCAGTGGATAACGTCACCGGCTTTACCGGCGGTTCGCGCACTAACAGTGGCTCGATGTTCGTCTCGCTCAAGCCGCTCTCCGAGCGCAGCGAAAGCGCGCAGGAAGTGATCGCCCGGCTGCGTATCAAGCTGGCGAAAGAGCCCGGGGCCAATATCTATCTCAACGCGGTGCAGGACATTCGCATTGGCGGACGTGAGTCCAACGCCAGCTATCAGTACAGTTTGCTGTCGGATAACCTGAATGATTTGCGCGAATGGGAGCCGAAAATCCGTCAGGCGTTCGCCGCCCTGCCCGAGCTGGCGGACGTCAACTCGGATCAGCAGGACAACGGCAGTGAAATGAATCTGACTTATGACCGTGAAAGCATGGCGCGGCTCGGCATTGATGTCTCGGCCGCTAATGCCCTGCTGAATAACGCCTTTGGTCAGCGCCAGATCTCCACCATTTATCAACCGCTCAACCAGTACAAAGTGGTGATGGAAGTTGATCCGCGCTACACCCAGGACATCAGTTCACTCGATCAGATGTTTGTGATCAACAGCGACGGCAAAGCGATTCCGCTGAGCTGGTTTGCCAAATGGCAACCGGCCAACGCGCCGCTATCGGTGAACCACGAAGGCTTGTCGGCGGCGTCCACCGTTTCCTTCAACCTGCCGGAAGGCGTATCGCTGTCGCAGGCGTCTGAAGCTATTGACCGCACCATCACCGCGCTTGGCGTGCCTTCCAGCGTGCGCGGCAGCTTTGCCGGCACCGCGCAGGTGTTCCAGCAGTCGCAATCCAATCAGCTCTACCTGATGCTGGCGGCGATTGCGGCGGTGTATATCGTGCTGGGCATTCTGTATGAGAGCTACGTGCATCCGCTGACCATTCTCTCCACGCTGCCGTCGGCGGGCGTCGGCGCGCTGCTGGCGCTGGAGCTGTTCAACACGCCGTTCAGCCTGATTGCGCTGATCGGCATTTTGCTGCTGATCGGTATCGTGAAGAAGAACGCCATCATGATGGTCGACTTTGCGCTGGATGCCGAGCGCAACGGCAATCTGTCGCCGCGCGATGCGATTTTCCAGGCGTGCCAGCTGCGTTTCCGCCCGATTCTGATGACCACGCTCGCCGCACTGTTTGGCGCACTGCCGCTGGTGCTGACCAGCGGTGACGGCGCGGAGCTGCGTCAGCCGCTCGGCATCACCATCGCCGGGGGGTTGGTGATGAGCCAGCTGCTGACGCTCTACACCACGCCGGTAGTCTATTTGATGATGGATAAGCTGCGGCGGCGTAAGAAAAAGGTTCAACTGATAGCTGAATGACTTGCTACACACGCTTGCTATGTAGCACCAAGAGCGTAAACTTTGACCAGTTCAATACTGAGGAGGTTTATATGTCACAAGGTACCGTGTTCACCAGCAACAGGACACAAAACGTTCGCATTCCAGCAGACGTTCGTTTTCCTGATGATGTGAAAAACGTCACTGTCAGAGCAATCGGCAAGGAGCGCATCCTCACGCCCATAGAGAACGCCTGGGACAGTTTTTTCCTCGACGGTCCGACGGTGAGCGATGATTTTATGGATGAGCGTGCTTCGCAGGAACAATCTGAGCGGGAAGCGTTTTAATGCATCGCTACATGCTGGATACCAATATTGTTATCTACGTCATCAAGCGGCGGCCGATTGAGGTGCTCGAACGTTTCAACGCCAATGTCGGCCGGATGGTTATCTCGACGATCACCCTGGCGGAGCTGTTTCATGGCTCAGAAAAGAGCGCCTTTCCGGAGCGGAACTTACGCATCGTTGAAGATTTTGTCTCACGCCTTGATGTGCTGAATTACGATGCCAAAGCCGCTTTCCACTATGGCGCTATCCGCGCAGAACTGGAGAAAAATGGCACGCCGATCGGCCTGAACGATCTTCACATCGCCGCTCATGCACGCAGTGCCGCCCTGGCGTTGGTATCGAACAATTTGCGTGAATTTTCACGCGTGAATGGGCTGATCTGCGAAAACTGGATCTGACATAACGGGTACCTGCATGTCACCTCAAAACGCCACCGTGCGCTGGCAGCTGTGGATCGTCGCGTTTGGCTTCTTTATGCAGGCGCTGGATACCACCATCGTCAATACCGCGATCCCGTCAATGGCGCGCGATCTCAACGTCAGCCCGCTGAATATGCACTCGGTGATCGTCTCCTATGTGCTGACGGTGGCGATTACGTTGCCGATCAGCGGCTGGCTGGCGGACCGTTTTGGCGTGCGCAATATCTTCTTCTGCGCGATTGTGCTGTTCAGCATCGGCTCGCTGCTGTGCGCCTTCTCCGCCACGCTCGATGAGCTGATTATGGCGCGCGTGGTGCAAGGAATTGGTGGCGCGATGATGGTGCCGGTTGGCCGCTTAACGGTGATGAAAATTGTGCCGCGCGAGCAATATATGTCGGCGATGACCTTCGTCACCACGCCGGGACAAATTGGTCCGCTGCTCGGCCCGGCGCTGGGCGGGATTCTGGTGCAGTACGCCAGCTGGCACTGGATTTTCCTGATCAACATTCCGGTTGGCATCATTGGTGCGATTGCCACGCTGACGCTGATGCCGAATTACACCATGCAGACGCGGCGCTTCGATTTCCTCGGTTTTGTGCTGCTGGCCGTCGGCATGGCGACCTTAACGCTGGCGCTGGATGGTCAGCGCAGCGCCGGCGGATCGCCGCTGTTGCTCGGCTTACTGATTCTGGTTGGGGTGTTTTCACTGTTGTTCTACCTGATGCACGGCCGCAACAACGATAACGCGCTGTTCAGCCTGAAACTGTTTGATAACCGCATCTATTCAATTGGCCTGATCGGCAGTTTTACCGGCCGCATCGGTAGCGGCATGCTGCCGTTTATGACGCCCATTTTCCTGCAGGTCGGCCTCGGCTACAGCCCATTCCACGCCGGATTGATGATGATTCCAATGGTGCTCGGCAATATGGGGACTAAGCGCGTGGTGGTGCGCATCGTCAACCTGTTCGGCTATCGCAATGCGCTGGTCGGCGCGACCCTGGCGCTGGCGCTGGTGGTGCTGCTGTTCCCGCTGGTGGCGCTGCTGGGATGGATTTGGCTGCTACCGGTGGTGTTATTGCTGCAGGGCATGGTCAACGCCATCCGCTTCTCTTCGATGAACACGCTGACGCTCAAAGAGCTGCCAGACGATCTGGCTTCCAGCGGCAACTCGTTGTTGTCGATGATCATGCAGCTGTCGATGAGTATTGGCGTCACCGTGGCCGGTTTGCTGTTGGGCGCATTTGGCCACGGCGTGGTAACCGACAGCGCGGCGGCGCATCAAACCTTCATTTACACCTATCTGTGCATGGCGCTGGTGATTGCGCTGCCGGCGCTGGTGTTCTGGCGCGTACCGAAGGATGTCAGTAAAAACGTTGACCTTAGAGGCAGGAGCAAAGGATGAAGCGGCCGGTAAAATGGGGCATTGGCGCCAAGCTGTTTGCGGCGATTTTTTCCACTTGCATGCTGGTGATCATCACCATGCATTGGGGCGTGCGGCTTAGCTTTGAGCACGGCTTTGTGGATTACATCAAAAAGGGCAATGAGCAGCGCTTAACCCTGCTGAGCGATGCGCTGGCCGATCAGTATGAGCAGCACGGTAGCTGGGATTTTCTGCGCAGCAATGACAAGCTGATTTTTTCTATTTTGCGCTCGCTGGAGCAGAATCCGGGCAGCGTTAATCAGTTACCGCCGCACGGCTGGCGCACGCAGTTCTGGATTATCGATCAGCAATACAAAGTGCTGTCAGGGCCGCGCCAGCCGGTGCCGCCGGAAGGTACCCGGCGCAATATCACCACCAGCAACGGCAAAATTGTTGGCTGGGTGATTGCCTCACCGGCTGAACGTCTGACGCGCAGCACCGACATTAACTTTGATCAGCAGCAGCGACGCACCAGCTGGATGATTGTGGCGCTGACCGGGTTACTCGCCGCGCTGGTCACCTGGCTGCTGGCGCGCGGTTTACTGGCACCGGTAAAACGGCTGGTGGATGGCACGCACCATTTGGCGGCGGGCAATTTCGCTACCCGCGTGGAAGTCGGCAGCAGCGATGAACTCGGCCAACTGGGCCGCGACTTCAACCAGCTTGCCAGTTCGCTGGAAAAGAACGAAAGCAACCGCCGCGCCTTTATGGCCGACATCTCCCATGAACTGCGCACGCCGCTGGCGATTCTGCGCGGTGAGCTGGAAGCGATGCAGGATGGCGTGCGCAAGCTGACGCCGGAAGCCATCAGCTCGCTACAAAGCGAAGTGGTGGTGCTGACCAAACTGGTGGAGGATCTGCATCAGCTGTCATTGTCCGACGCGGGCGCCCTCGCCTATCGCAAGCAGCCAGTTGATCTGGTCACTCTGCTGGAAGTGGTGGCCGGCAGCTTCGGCGAACGCTATCGCAGCCGCGGCTTAGCACTCAATCTGGCGTTACCCGCGCAGGCGGAGAGCTTTGGCGATCCCGATCGCCTGATGCAGCTGTTCACCAATTTGCTGGAAAACAGCCTGCGTTACACCGACAGCGGCGGCGCGGTGCAGCTCTCGATGCAGCTGGCGGGCGAAAACTGGCAACTGCGGTTTGCGGATAGCGCGCCGGGCGTTGATCCGGCCCATCAGGCACAATTATTTGAACGATTTTTTCGCGCGGAAAGTTCACGCAATCGCGCCAGCGGCGGCTCTGGGCTTGGCCTGGCGATCTGTAAAAACATCGTGGAAGCGCATGACGGCAGCATCAGTGCGGATCACTCTGATTTAGGTGGACTGCAAATCACGCTAAACTTGCCGTATGTTCCTCACTAGACGCCACTTATGAGCCCGGAAAATAGCGATCCTCTGATCCTTGTTGTAGAAGATGAACCCAAACTGGCGCAGCTGATGATTGATTATCTGCAGGCGTCCAACTATCGCACGCACCACATCGCCGACGGTAACGCGGTGTTGAGCTATGTTCAGCACACGCCGCCGGACCTGATGCTGCTGGATTTGATGTTGCCCGGCCGCGACGGCTTAACGCTGTGCCGCGAAATTCGACGTTTCTCGGAACTGCCGATCATCATGGTGACCGCGCGCACCGAGGAGATTGATCGCCTGCTGGGGCTGGAAATCGGCGCGGATGACTATATCTGCAAGCCGTTCAGCCCGCGTGAAGTGGTGGCGCGCGTCAAAACCATTTTGCGCCGCGTCAAACGTTCGCCGGAAGAGGCGCAGCAGGAATCGCCTTTGCATATTGATGAGAGCCGCTTTCAGGCCAGCTGGCGTGAACAACAACTGGAGCTGACGCCCGCCGAATTTCGTCTGCTGAAAACGCTGGCGCTGGAGCCGGGAAAAGTGTTCTCGCGCGAGCAGTTGCTCAATCATCTCTACGACGATTACCGCGTAGTCACCGATCGCACTATCGACAGTCACATCAAAAACCTGCGCCGCAAGCTGGAAAGCCTCGATGCGGAACAGCCGTTTATCCGCGCGGTGTACGGCATGGGGTATCGCTGGGAAGCGGACGTCTGCCGCTTGCTGTAGCCTGCAACGGCTTACATTGATCCAGGTCAATTTACATCGGGTGCGGGCCTGCCTACAATTCCCCACCTTTTGCAGGGCCGTATAATGCGGCCGCTGCACCTGCCATCCACGATGGCATGCTGACCTGACATCAGTGAGAAAATCCATGTTAAAACCTGAACTGCTTTCTCCAGCGGGATCGCTGAAGAATATGCGCTATGCCTTTGCCTACGGCGCTGATGCCGTCTACGCTGGCCAACCGCGCTACAGCCTGCGCGTGCGCAACAACGAATTCACCCACGAGATTCTGGCGCAGGGCATCAATGAAGCCCATGCGCTCGGTAAGAAATTCTACGTGGTGGTCAACATCGCCCCGCACAACGCCAAACTGAAAACCTTTATCCGCGATCTGACGCCGGTCATTGCCATGCAGCCGGACGCGCTGATCATGTCCGATCCCGGCTTGATTATGCTGGTGCGTGAAGCCTTTCCGCAGATGCCGATTCATCTGTCGGTGCAGGCCAACGCGGTCAACTGGGCCACGGTGAAATTCTGGCAGCAGATGGGGCTGACGCGCGTGATTCTTTCACGCGAGCTATCGCTGGATGAGATTGCAGAAATCCGTCAGCAGGTGCCGGAAATGGAGATTGAGATCTTCGTGCACGGCGCGCTGTGCATGGCTTACTCCGGCCGCTGCCTGCTCTCGGGCTACCTCAACAAACGCGATCCTAATCAAGGGACCTGCACCAATGCCTGCCGCTGGGAATACAAAGTGGAAGAAGGCAAGCAGGATGAGATGGGCAATATCGTCGGTTTCCATGAGCCGGTTAAGGTGCAGGAGCCGACTTTGGGCGTCGGCGCCACCACCGACCGGGTGTTCCTGCTGGAAGAGAAGATGAAGCCGGGTGAGGTGATGAGCGCCTTCGAGGATGAACACGGCACCTACATCATGAACTCTAAAGATCTGCGCGCGGTGGCGCACGTTGAACGCCTAAGCCAAATGGGTGTGCACTCGCTGAAAATCGAAGGCCGCACCAAATCCTTCTACTACTGCGCGCGCACCGCGCAGGTTTATCGCCGTGCCATTGACGATGCCGCTGCGGGTAAACCCTTCGATCCAGCGCTGCTGGAGACGCTGGAAGGTTTGGCGCATCGCGGTTACACCGAAGGCTTTCTGCGTCGTCATACCCATGACAGCTATCAGAACTACCAGCAAGGTTTCTCCATCTCCGAGCGCCAGCAGTTTGTCGGCGAATTCACCGGCGAACGTCGCGGTGACTGGGCGCAGATTGCGGTGAAGAATAAGTTTATGCTCGGGGATTCTGTCGAGATCATGACGCCCGAAGGCAACCTCAATTGCACGCTGGAAACCATGCAGAACGATAAAGGATCGGCGGTGGACGTGGCGCCAGGCGATGGACACCGCGTGTGGATCCCGGTCCCGGAATCGGTCAACCTCGCCTTTGCCCTGCTGTTGCGTAATTTCACCGATGGCCACAGCACCTACGATCCACACGGGAAAAATCGCACATAAAGAAAAGAAAATGGCGAAGTTAGAGTAGGATCACAGACCCTTTCTTCGCCTCGCTTTAGAATCTCGCCTGCTGCTAACGAGTAAGAATAAAAGCAGGTAGTACCAGGAACCACCTCATTCACCCGCCCGGCTCCCCCGTGCGGGTTTTCTTTTTTGATCGCCCACCGATTTTTTCGTCGCCCGCCGATAAAGTTCTCTCTCCAGCTATGCTATAACCAGTGCTCTGTCTCTCGCATCAAGGAACTGATAATGCAAAACAAACCGCTGACGCTGCTGATCCTCAACGGGAAAGGCGCAGGTAATGAAGATTTGCGCGCTGCGGTGAATACGCTGCGTGATGAAGGCTTTAATCTGGCGGTACGCGTCACCTGGGAAAAAGGTGATGGCGATCGTTATGTGCAAGAAGCGGTCGCTTTGCAGGCAGAAACCGTGGTGGCTGGCGGCGGTGATGGCACCATCAATGAGATCGCCACCGCGCTGGCGGGATTGCCCGAGCAGCAGCGTCCGGCGCTGGGCATTTTACCGCTCGGCACCGCCAATGATTTCGCCACCAGCGTCGGGATTCCCGAAGGGATGGAACCGGCTTTACGTCTCGCGCTGGTGGGAAAAGCCACGGCTATCGATTTGGCGCGCGTGAACGGCGATCGCTACTTTATCAATATGGCGACCGGCGGATTTGGTACACGCATCACCACCGAAACGCCTGAAAAGCTGAAATCGGCACTCGGCGGCGTGTCGTACTTTATTCATGGTTTGATGCGCGTCGATGCGCTGAAACCGGATCGCTGCGAAATCAGCGGCCCCGGCTTTAACTGGCAAGGCGATGCGCTGGTGATTGGCATTGGCAATGGACGTCAGGCTGGCGGCGGACAAAAGCTCTGCCCGGATGCCTTAATCAATGACGGACAGCTCAATCTCAGCATCGTCACCGCGCAAGAGCTGCTGCCAACGTTGCTGCATTCGCTAACGCGTGATGATGAAAATCCGAATATCGTCACGGCGCAGCTGCAGTCGCTCACCATCCGTTCACCGCATGAGATGACATTTAATCTGGATGGCGAGCCGCTGACGGGAAGTGAGTTTGAGATTGAAGTGATGGCGGGCGCACTGAGCTGCCGTTTACCGCCGCAGTGCCCGTTACTTGCTTAACGCACATTACCGTAGCGGCGCGCTTTCAACGGCGCGCAATACATTGCGCCGCTACGATGTTGTTCAGTTAACTGTGATTACACCTTCATCCAGCGGCGTTCCAGCGCGGAAACCGCAACCGCTTCCAGCACCTTTTGCACCTGCAATCCTTCGGCGAAATCTGGCCACATGCGATCGCCAGCGGCAATGCCATTGATTAAATCGCGAATCTCGACGGTTTTCTGATCGTTGAAACCGATGCCGTGCCCGGCAGAGACGCAGAAGTTAGCGTAATCCGGATGCGCCGGACCGGTCAAAATGGTTTTGAAACCCTGGCGGCCTGCCGGTTCATCGTGAATATACAGCTCCAGCTCGGCCATACGTTCCTGGGTATAACGCAGCGTGCCTTTGGTACCGGTGACCACATACGTCAGGCCCATTTTGCTGCCGCAGGCGATACGCGAGGTTTCAAACACGCCGTGCGCACCGTTTTTAAAGCGCAGCAAGGCGCTGGCCTGATCTTCGTTTTCCACCGGCAGCAGGCGTGAAGCATCCTTCGGATCCGGACGCTCTTTAATCACCGTCATCATATCGCCGCTGACTTCTTCAATATCACCGACCAAATAGTGCGCCATATTCACAATATGCGCAGCGAGGTCGCCAAGCGCGCCTAATCCGGCCAACGCTTTCTGGCAGTGCCAATCGAGCGGCGTTTCCGGCCGTGCCAGATAATCTTCATTGTGCGTGCCGTAGAAGTGCACCACATCGCCGATTTCACCACGCGCGATAATCTCGCGCGCCAGTTGGCTGGTGGGGTTTTTCATGTAGTTAAAGCCGACCAGCGTTTTAACGCCGGCCTGCTGCGCCGCTTGTACCATCTCTTCCGCATCGGCCACTGATAGCGATAGCGGTTTCTCAGAGTAAACGTGCTTGCCGTTGCGAATCGCTTCCAGTGCCATTTCTTTATGCAGGAAGTTTGGCGCGCAGATATCAACCACATCGATGTTCGGATCGCGCACCAGCTCGTGCCAGTCGCCAGTAGAACGGGCAAAGCCAAAAGTTGCCGCCTGTTTTGCTGCCAGCTCTGAGTTCACTTCCGCCAGCATTTCACGCACGATCTCACCTTTCAGGGCAAAAACTGTAGGTGCCTGAGCGTAAGCAATCGCGTGACAACGACCGATGTAACCACTGCCAATCATTCCAATTCTGACTTTGTTCATGACTATTCCCGCATTCGCTTAAGAGTTGATCTGGAATATATGTTTCGCTTTTGGCCCCGACAACGGCGAAATGAAATATCTGTGATCATGCATGCGAGGTATCTGACAAAATCGACAAATCAGAATGTAATTTTGCATAGAGATGGTGATCATCGTCACAAAAGAGGTTGTATCAGTCGTGATTTTGCCGCGCTGAGTCCGCTCATAGCGCGCAATTGACGCTTTATTCAGCAGTCAGAACGAATTGTGAAAAAGAGTTTTGACAAGGCGAGGGCCGCTCGATAATATGCGCCCCGTTCAAACGATTCCTCTGTAGTTCAGTCGGTAGAACGGCGGACTGTTAATCCGTATGTCACTGGTTCGAGTCCAGTCAGAGGAGCCAAATTTAAAAACCCGCTCAGGGAAACCTGAGCGGGTTTTTGTCATTTCAGCATCGCCATTTAGGGTGGCCGTGATTCCCTGGTCGCCATGAATGGCGCCCCTACGTAACTGTTCCTCTGTGATTCTCTTCACAACTCTGCAACGCCGACTTGTATGGTAGTATTTGTGCGCGTATTTTTTCATCATTGCCTTCCCGTTAAAGCCGGTTGAGCCACTGAAGTTGGCAGCCAGCAAGGAGTTAATGATGAAAAGTGTAGTGATTGAGCAACCGGGTGAACTGGTAGTGGCAGAGCGTCCGCTGCCGCAACCCGCTGCAGGTGAAGTACGCGTGAAGGTGCAATTTGCCAGCATCTGCGGTTCGGACGTGCATATCTGGCACGGTCACAATCCTTTCGCTAAATATCCGCGCGTGATTGGTCACGAATTCTTCGGCCTGATTGATGCGGTCGGCGATGACGTTGCCGCCAGCCGAATAGGCGAACGTGTGGCGGTCGATCCGGTGGTCAGCTGCGGTCACTGCTATCCCTGCTCGATTGGTCGCCCGAACGTCTGCACAGCGTTGCAGGTGATTGGCGTGCACCGCGACGGTGGCTTTAGCGAATATGCCGTGGCGCCAGCAAAAAACGCCTTCCGCCTGCCGGATAGCGTTCCCGACAAACTCGCCAGCATGGTCGAACCTTTCACCATCGCGGCCAATATCACCGCCTTCCTCAAACCACAACCAAACGATGTGGCACTGATTTACGGTGCCGGGCCAATGGGCCTCACCGCCATTCAGGTGCTGAAAGGCGTGTATGGCGTTGAACAGGTATTGGTGGTTGATCGTCTGCCAGAACGGCTGGCGCTGGCGCAGGAAAACGGTGCCGATCAGGTGTTCAACAACAGTGAGATTCCACTCGCCGCGCAGCTGGAAGGCGTGCAGCCAACGCTGATTATCGACGCCGCCTGTCACCCTTCGATCCTGGCAGAAGCCGCCGCCCTCGCCTCACCGGCGGCGCGTATCGGCCTACTGGGTTTTTCTGGCGAGCCGTGCAGCATCACACAGCAAAGTCTCACCAGCAAAGAGCTGTCGCTGTTCACCTCGCGTCTCAACAGCAATCGCTTCCCGCAGGTGATTGAGTGGATTGAGCAAGGCCAGATCCAGCCGGAGAAACTGGTGACGCACTATTTCCCGCTGGCAGACGTTGAGCAAGCCATGACGCTGTTCGAAAAAGATCCCCGCACCTGCTGCAAAGTGATCCTACAAATGGGTTAAGTTAACCCGCACACCAGGTGTCCCCATGCCGGTCCCTTACCCGCCGGCATTATTACTATAAAAAATGACGATGACGGAGTTTCTATGTTTAAGAACCTGCGCTGGACCCTCGTACTGCTGTTGTTCCTGGTGTTTATGATCAACTACCTTGATCGTATCGCCCTCTCTCTGACGGTACCGCTGGTGGAAAAAGACCTGATGATCAACGCCGAGCAGTTCGGCATGATTTTCGGCAGCTTCTTCTTCGGTTATGCCCTGTTTAACTTCATCGGTGGCCTGGCGACCGATAAATTTGGCCCGACCATCGTGCTCGGCACCGCCGTTGGTATGTGGTCGCTGTTCTGCGGCCTGACCGCGATGGCGACTGGCTTCTGGTCGATGATGATTCTGCGCGTGCTGTTTGGCATGGCGGAAGGCCCCATCTCTGCCTCAGCGAACAAAGCCATTAACGGCTGGTTCCCGAAAAAACAGGCCGCCACCGCAATGGGCTTACTCAGCTCGGGTTCACCGCTGGGTGGCGCGGTTGCCGGTCCGATTGTTGGCTATCTGGCGCTGTCGTTCGGCTGGCGTCCGGCGTTTGTAGTGATCGCCGCGATTGGCTTCGTCTGGCTGGCGCTGTGGTTCTTCTTCGCGTCAGATAATCCGGCGAAAAGTAAGCGCGTCTCGGCAGAAGAGCGCGCCTTAGTAGAAAAACTGAAAGCCGAAGAACCGGCCGACGTGATCGACTCAAGCGGCGCCGCGCATGGTTTAGGCTTTTATCTGCGCCAGCCGATCATTCTGGTCACCGCCTTTGCCTTCTTCTGCTACAACTACATTCTGTTCTTCTTCCTGAGCTGGTTCCCGGCGTATCTGGTGCAGGCGCACGGCCTCGATATCAAAGCGATGAGCATCACCACCATGATCCCGTGGATTGTTGGCTTCGTGGGCCTGGCGCTGGGTGGTTGGATCTCCGATAAGATTTTCAACATCACCGGCAAGCTGCTGCTTTCACGAAAAATTGTGCTGGTGGTTTCACTTACCGCCGCGGCGATTTGCGTGGCGCTGGCAGGTACGATAAAAGAGGTCAACTCGGCGGTGATCATGATGTCGATCTCCATCTTCTTCCTCTACATCACCGGCGCAATTTACTGGGCGATTGTGCAGGACGTGGTGCACAAAAGCCGTGTCGGCAGCATCAGTGGCTTTATCCATCTGATTGGTAGCTTGTCCGGTGTGATCGGCCCGGTGGTGACTGGCTTCATCGTGCAGCACTCCGGTAAGTTTGACAGCGCCTTTATCCTCGCAGGTGCGGTGGCTGGCGTCGGCGCGCTGCTGGTACTGCTGGTGATTCGTGAACCTAAAGCCACCAATAAACCGGTTTCAGTGTAAATCTCATGGGGCGCTGAGCGCCCCATTTGCTAAAAGGAATGACTATGTTAGAGCTTGAACGCCTCCCCGCTGATGTCCAACGCCCCGCTTACGATCGCAGCCAACTCAAAACCCGCATGGTGCACATCGGCTTTGGTGCCTTCCACCGTGCGCATCAGGCACTGGCGACCGATAAGCTGGCCGCTCAGGGCAGCGACTGGGGTTATTGCGAAGTGAATCTTAACAGCGGCACGCTGATTCAGGCGCTGCGTCAGCAGGATCTGCTCTACACGCTAACCGAAATGGCGGATGAGAGATTACACACGCGGGTGATTGGCGTGGTGACGCAAGCGCTGCATGGCAAAGGCGACGGCATTGAGGCGGTGATCGAGGCGATGAGCCAGCCGGACGTGGCGATTGTCTCGATGACCGTAACCGAGAAAGGTTATTGCTACATGCCGTCGAGCGGCAAGCTCAATCCCGATCATCCCGATATTGTGCACGACCTCGCTCATCCTGGTGAGCCACGTTCGCTGCCCGGCTTGATTCTGGCGGCCATTATCCGCCGCCGCGAACGCAATTTGCCGCCGTTTAGCGTGATGTCCTGCGACAATATGCCAGAGAACGGTCATGTCACGCGCAACGTGATCACCCAGTTGGCCGAGCGCCACAACCCTGCGCTGGCTGAATATATCCAGGCGCACATCACCTTCCCTTCGACCATGGTTGATCGCATCGTCCCGGCCATGACCGATGCCGCGTTCGACACGCTGGCGGAACGTTTGGGCAGCCGCGATCCGGTGGCGGTTGAAGCCGAACCGTTTTTCCAGTGGGTCATCGAAGACAACTTCGTTAATGGACGTCCGGCGTGGGAAAACGCGGGCGCTGAGCTGGTCAGCGATGTGCTGCCGTTCGAAGAGATGAAGCTGCGGATGCTCAACGGCAGCCACTCGTTCCTCGCGTATCTCGGTTTTCTCGCCGGTTATGAACACATCAGCGATTGCATGGCGGATGCCAGCTATCGTGCGGCGGCGCGCGCGTTGATGTTGCAGGATCAAGCGCCGACGCTGCGCACGCAAGGCGTCGATCTCGAAGCCTACGCTGATTCCCTGATTGCGCGTTACGAGAATCGCGCCATCAAACATCGTACCTATCAAATCGCCACCGATGGCACGCAAAAACTGCCGCAGCGCCTGCTGGATAGCGCGCGCTGGCATCTGCGCAATGGCACCTCGTGCGATTTCGTGTTGCTGGGCGTGGCGGGCTGGATGCGCTACGTCAGCGGCGTGGATGAGCAAGGTCAGGCCATTGAGATTCGCGATCCGCTGAAAGATCAGCTGGCGGACATTGTGGCCAACAGTGAGGACGGTGCGCCACGCGTTAAGGCGTTGCTCAGCCTCAACGCCGTGTTCGGTGACGATCTGCAGCAGCAGCCCGCCTTTGTCTCACGCGTGACTCAACTCTATCAGCAACTGGTTAAACAGGGCGCGCGCGCCACCGTTCAAAGCCTCGTCACACAAGGCTAAGCGCCTGCACAAATGTGTAGCGCAGACGCAGCGTGCTGATTAGACTGAACCTTTCTTAACGGGCTGGCAGATGCCAGCCGTAATACGGATATTGCTGCATGTCGACTGCCTATACCATAACCACCAGCGAACCGGTAAATCAGCAGATCTATCGTTATCTGCGCAAAGATATTGTGACCTGCGTTATTCATCCGGGCTCGCTGCTGTCGGAGAAGGAAGTGTCGGCGCGTTTTAACGTGTCACGTCAGCCGGTACGTGAAGCCTTTATCAAGCTGGCGGAAGCCGGACTGGTGCAGGTGCTACCGCAGCGCGGCACCTTCGTGCGCAAAATCTCCGCTCAGCGCGTGGCCGACGGTCGCTTTATCCGTGAAGCGGTAGAGATCGCCGTGGTTCGCCGCGCCGCGCAGGAGATGGGTGCGACCGGATTGATGGCGCTGGAGCATAACCTGCAGCTGCAGCGTCTCGCCGCTGAACGTTATGACAGCCAGGCTTTCCTGGGGCTGGACGATGAGTTTCACCGCTTAATTGCTGAAGGGATTAATTGCCTGCTGGCGTGGGAAACGGTGGAGAACATCAAAGCTACCATGGACCGCGTGCGCTTTCTGACCCTGAGCGAAGTGTCACCGCCGGAGCGTTTGATTCAGCAGCATGAAGATATCTATAACGCCTTGAAAGCGCATGATGTTGACGCAGCTGAAAGCGCAATGCGCCGTCATCTGCAGGAGATGATTTTGACCATTACGCCGATTGCCGAGCGTAATAGTGAGTGGTTTGAGGCGCCTTGATTTAGTGCTCGCTGTCCCCCTCCTCGGTCCTCCCCCATTAATGGGGGAGGAAGATGCTGCAAAATGTAAGTGTTGAAGCCGCATATGGCAGCATCTCCTTCCCCCGCTCGCGGGGGAAGGCCGGGATGGGGGACAGCGAGCACAGACCCCACTCAATCAAGCAATCGTCACATCCTTCGACAAATACACATCCTGCACCGCATTAATCAGCTGCACGCCCTCTTTCAACGTCTTCTTAAACGCCTTGCGCCCCAGAATCAGCCCCATGCCGCCGGCACGCTTATTGATCACCGCCGTGCGCACCGACTCCGCGATATCCGTTTCACCCGCAGAAGCGCCGCCGGAGTTGATCAAACCTGCGCGTCCCATATAGCAGTTCGCCAGCTGGTAACGCACCAAATCTATCGGGTTTTCCGTCGTCAGCTTGCTGTAGACGCGCTCATCGGTGTGACCAAACTTCACCGCGTTATAGCCGCCGTTATTCTCCGCCATCTTCTGCTTGACGATATCCGCACCGATGGTCGCCGCCAGATGATTGGCCTGGCCGGTTAAATCGGCGCTGGCGTGGTAATCGACGCCCTCTTTCTTGAACGCATCATTACGCAGATAGGCCCAGAGCACCGTCACCATGCCCAGCTCGTGCGCACGTTCAAAGGCCGCCGAGATCTCTTCAATCTGGCGACGTGATTGTTCGGAACCGAAGTAGATGGTGGCGCCAACCGCCACCGCGCCCAGATTAAAGGCCTGTTCCACGCTGGCGTACAACGTCTGATCGTATTGCGTCGGATAGCTCAGCGTTTCGTTGTGGTTCAGCTTCACCATAAACGGAATGCGGTGCGCGTAGCGACGAGAAACCGAAGCCAGCACGCCGTAGGTAGAGGCGACGCAGTTACAGCCAGCTTCAATCGCCAGCTCAACAATGTTTTTTGGATCGAAATAAGCTGGATTGGCCGCAAAGGATGCGCCCGCCGAGTGCTCAACGCCCTGATCGACCGGCAAAATCGACAAATAGCCGGTGCCGGCTAAACGTCCGGTGTTGTACAGCGTTTGCATGTTGCGCAGTACGGTAGGAGAACGATTGTTGTCGATCATCACGCGATCAACATAATCCGCGCCGGGTAAATAGAGGCTATCCGCTGGAATGGTCATGCAGCGATGTTGAAGAAGGCTATCCGCCTCTTTGCCCAATAACTGTACGATGTCCGTCATGTTCGCTCCTGATAAATGGCTGGATTGGAACCGGCCGTTGCCGATTCGCCCCCAACAGCCTGGACCGGAAAGCGCCAGGCTGGCAAATTGCTGACTCCATTTTTCAGACGGATGCGCAGTGAAAAAGCGGCAATCTGGCGTTACGCCCTACCACCATTGATGGAAATGGTGCACCGGCCCAATGCCTTTACCGACCTCCAGCGAATCGGCGTGCAGCAGCGCCTGTTGCAGCCACGCCTTGGCTTCAGCGACCGTCGCTGCCCAGCTATCATGGCGCGGACGCAACGCCGCCAGCGCGGCTGAAAGCGAGCATCCGGTGCCGTGCGTGTGGCGCGTATTGACGCGCGGCGCGGTAAAGCGCTGACGTCCGTCGCGGGTAATCAGCCAGTCCGGGCTTTCGGCATCGCTAAGATGTCCGCCCTTCATCAGCACCGCTTCGCAGCCAAGATCGAGCAGCGCATCGCCCTGCTGCAACATGGTTTTCTCATCCTGCGCCATCGCGCGTCCCAGCAGCGCGGCGGCTTCCGGCAGGTTTGGTGTGATCAGCGATACCTGCGGCAGCAGCAATTCGCGCACGCTCGCCACCGCATGCGGCGACAGCAGCGCATCGCCGCTTTTGGCAATCATCACCGTATCCAGCACCACAAACGGCAGGCTGGCCCGTTTCAGCCGCTCGGCGACCACCTCGACAATCGCGGTTTCGGACAGCATGCCTATCTTCGCAGCATCAATGCGCACATCATTCAGCACCGAATCGAGCTGTGCGCCAACAAAATCAGGTTCGATGCGATACACCGACTGCACGCCGCAGGTGTTCTGCGCCACCAGCGCGGTGATGACGCTGGTGCCATACGCGCCCAGCGCGGAGAAAGCTTTGAGGTCGGCCTGAATACCTGCGCCGCCGCTCGGATCGGTGCCAGCAATGGTCAATGCATTGATGCGTTTCATGCCTCGACCTCCAGCGTCCACAGCGTATCGAGGAAAGCAGCGGCAAAGCTGCCTGGCCCGGCGACCTGGCGCGCTGTCTGCTCACCCGTCAGCGACATCACGCGGCAGGCCGCAGCGACATGCTGCAGGCGATCGCCCGGCAAGCTGGTGCAGGCGGCAACCACCGCCGTCAACGCGCAGCCGGTGCCAACCACGCGCGTCATCAGCGGGCTGCCGCCGGGGATGGCGAATGTCTGCACGCCGTCAGTGACATAATCCACTTCACCGGTCACCGCCACAACGGTGTGGTAATCACGCGCCAGCTGCTGGGCAGCGCTTAACGCGGCATCGGCCTGATGCAGACTGTCGACACCGCGTCCGCCGCTAGCCTGTTGCGCCAAGGCGAGAATTTCTGAAGCGTTACCGCGAATCGCCGCCGGTTGCAGGCTCAGTAACTGTTGGCAGAATGCGGTGCGCAGCGTTAGTGCGCCGACCGCCACCGGATCCAGCGTCCACGGCGTGCCTGCGGTTTGCGCCGCTTGCACCGCCGCCCACATCGCATCACGACGGTCGCGCGTCAGCGTACCTACGTTTATCAACAACGCATCGGCAAAACCGGCAAACTGCGCCGCTTCTTCCGGATCGATCACCATCGCGGGCGAAGCTTGCAGTGCCAGCAGCACGTTGGCAGTAAAGGTTTGCACCACGTCATTGGTCATGCAGTGCACCAGCGGCGCTTGCTGACGCAGCAGTTGCAGAGAGTGCGCGAGTTGCGCGGGGGAAAGAAGGTCAGGCTGTTTCATAAGGCTCCCAACCGGCGATCAAGAAGGCGAATGCGGTCAGGCATCTGACTTCCCTACGCTGGCATTATCCAGATCAGGTCGGCGGGTGTATCTCAGCCCTGTATTAAAGGGGCACCCCGAGTCAAAACTACGTTGGCGAGCATAGGGAACAAGTTGGGGTAAAGCAAGTAAACGCCGCTTTCCTGGAATCTGGCTCACAAAGCAACAAATTACACATTCATGTAACTTATTGATAAAACGCCTTAAAACGACGCTTTTTTGCGTGCTGCGTCATACTTTGTAATAAATCCCATTGATAATTCGCGTCGCGAAAAATAGCATCGCCGGCAACTTGTTTCATGACGAAACAATACGGATTTGTTAATTATTCATGGAAGCATCACGGAGGATTTGCTATGCGTCGGATTCCACGCGCGCCGCTCTCTGCGGCCATTGTCTCTGCCCTGTTTGCCGGCACTTTTGTGCCGGTTCCCTCCGCCCACGCCGTGGGTTTTGTCGAAGACGCCACTCTCTCTGGCAATCTGTTTTACTGGCAACGCCAGCGCGATCGCAAAGAGATGGATCCGCAAAAAGGCTCGTACGGTCAGTATGATGCCAATCTGCATCACGCCTCTGCGAATGCCAATCTCGACTTCTCATCCGGTTACGCCGGTGAGGTGATCGGCCTCGATCTGGCAGCGTTTGGCGCGCTGGAGTTAAGCAACGGCGGCCCGGCGGCACCGAATGAAATTGGTTTCAGCAATGCCCGTACGCGCTGGGATGAGGACTGGAGCGGAGATAAGAGCGGCTTAAGTCTCTATAAAGCCGCCATCAAGGCAAAATGGCAGGATAACTGGCTGCGCGCAGGCTATCTGCAGCCCACCGGGCAGACGCTGCTGGCACCGCACTGGAGCTTCCTGCCCGGCACCTATCGCGGCGTTGAGGCCGGCACCACCTTTGATTTTAGCGACGCCGGCGCCCTTTCCGTCTCCTGGATGTGGACTGACGAATACAAAGCGCCGTGGTATCGCGACATGTACAACTTCCGTAAAGCCGATGGCGTGACGGAGATTCCGTGGCTGCAATCCTTTGGTGCCAAATACGATTTTAAAAACGCGCTGGTGCTGGAAGGCGCCTACGGCCAGGCGGCAAATTACATGGATCAGTATTTTGCCAAAGCCTCTTATCAGCTGCCGCTGGCCGATGCACCGCTGCGCACCAGTTATCAATTTTATGGCGCGAAGGATCGTGACAACAGCGGCGTTGGCCAGGTGAACGATGTTTACGATGGCCTCGCGTGGCTGCAGGCGCTGACGTTCGGCTACACGCTCGGCGCGTTCGATTTCCGCCTCGAAGGCACATGGGTAAAAGCCGAGGGTAATCAGGGCTTCTTCCTGCAACGTATGACGCCGTCTTACGCCAGCTCGAATGGCCGCATGGACGTGTGGTGGGATTCTCGCTCAGACTGGAACGCCAACGGTGAGAAAGCGCTCTTCGCCGGTGTGATGGTGGATCTGGGACACTGGCAATTACCTGGCTGGCAAGTCGGTACATCGTACGCCTACGGTTGGGACGCGAAGCCTTCCACCAATCCCCTCTACGACCAAAATCAGCGCCTGAAAGAATCAGCGTGGAGCCTCGACCTGGTTTACACCATCCAGCAAGGCCGCGCCAAAGACACCCAATTCAAACTGCACTACACCCGCTACGACAATCACAGCGATCTTCCCAGCTATAGCGGCGGCTACGGCAACATCTTCCAGGACGAGAAAGACATCAAATTTATGGTCGTCGCGCCATTCACCCTGTTTTGACCCCGATCTGGCAGGAGCCAGAGACTTACCTCCGTGGAGAAGGATAACAACATGAAAAAGTTAAAAATCAGTTTACTGGCGCTGAGCGTGATGAGCCTTGCCGCCTGCAGTTCATCCCCGCGCAGTAATCAGCAGGTCGTCGATCAAATCAGTCATTTCGGCGTGCAGTATCAGGTCACTGACAACCAGGCGGCCGATCACGGCGTGAACTGCGCGAAACTCGGTGCCGATTGGGCATCCTGCAACACCGCTACCATCACGCTGACCAACAACGGTCCGGCGCTCACCAGTAAAAACTGGGCAATCTACATGAGCAACGTGCACGAAACGCTGCGGGTGGATAACGATCAGTTCAAAATGACCCATATCGTCGGCGATTTAACCCGTCTGGAACCGACGGAGAAATTCAAAGGTATCGCGGCGGGTGAGTCGATTGAGATCCCTATCGTCAATGAATACTGGCAGCTGTTTATCACCGACGTGATGCCGCGCTGGTATGTCACCGCCGCCAATGCCACGCCAAAAATTATCACCAGCACCGATACCGAAAACCTCAGCGACTTTGTTAAGCCGTTTGGCGGCCAATGGAAGCGCATTGCCGACGATAAAAACGTGCTAATGCTGCCGCAAAGTCGTTTCACAAAGAATGCCGATGTGGTGCAACTGCCTGCCAGCGCGCTGCGCGGACAAATCACCCCAACGCCGCGTTCGGTAAAAGTTCATGCGGCGGATGTCGATCTGAGCCGTGGCGTTGCCTTGCATCTTGAGGTATTGGCGGACAACCAGGCCGATGCGGTTAAACAGCGTTTCGATTTGATGGGGCTCAAACCGCAGTCAGCGGGTTATGACATTCATACCCGTATCGCCGTCAATCATTTCCACGGCGCAGAGGCGGTTTCCGGTGCTTATCAACTGCGCATCACACCGCGCGGCACCGATATCATTGGTTACGATCAAGCTGGCGTTTACTACGGCTTAATGTCGTTACTGTCGCTGGTGCCGGCTGAAGGTAAACCGATTATCGCCACGCTTGAAGCGAAAGACGCACCGCGCTTTGCCTATCGCGGTGCCTTCCTCGATGTGGCGCGTAATTTCCACAGCAAGCAAGCGGTGCTGCGCATGCTCGATCAAATGGCGGCATGGAAGATGAATAAATTCCACTTCCACCTGACCGATGACGAAGCCTGGCGTATCGAAATCCCCGGTCTGCCAGAGTTGACCGACGTAGGCAGTAAGCGTTGTCACGATCTGACTGAGCAGCAATGTCTTCTGCCGCAATTGGGCTCCGGTCCGTTCACGGATAACAACGGAACCGGACATTTCAGCCGCGCCGATTATATCGAGATCGTCAAATATGCGCAGGCGCGCAACATCGAAGTGATCCCGGAAATCGATATGCCCGCGCATGCACGCGCGGCGGTGATCTCTATGGAGGCGCGATATCAGCAACTGATGAAAGCGGGTAAACCGCAGCAGGCCAGTGAATATCGATTGGTGGATCCTACGGATACCTCGAATACCCGTTCCGTGCAGCTGTACGACCGCACCAGCTATCTCAATCCTTGCCTCGACTCCTCGAAGCGATTTGTCGATAAAGTGATGGGTGAAGTGCAGGCGATGCACCGCGAAGCCGGCCAACCGTTGACCACCTGGCACTTTGGCGGTGATGAAGCGAAAAACATTCGCCTCGGTAGCGGCTACAGCGATGTTAAGAACCCGAAAGCGGGAACGGGCATTTTAGACCAAAGCAAAGAGGACAAACCCTGGGCAAAATCTCAGGTCTGCCAGGCGGTGGTGAAATCCGGCAAGGTGGAAGATCTGGAGCACTTGCCAAGTCACTTCGCGCTGGAAGTGAGCAAGATGGTGAAAGCGCACGGCATTCCGGTGATGCAGGCCTGGCAGGATGGATTGAAAGATGCCACTGACGCGCACGCCTTCGCCACTTCGCGCGTACGCGTTAACTTCTGGGACACGCTCTATTGGGGCGGCTTTGACACCGCCAACGACTGGACGCTGAAAGATTATGAAGTGGTGATATCCAATCCGGATTACGTCTACATGGACTTCCCGTATGAGGTGAATCCTAACGAGCGCGGCTATTACTGGGGCACACGCTTCAGCGATGAGCGCAAGATGTTTGGCTTCGCGCCGGACAACCTGCCGCAGAACGCTGAAACCTCGGTGGATCGCGACGGGAAGACCTTTGATGCCACCTCGAATAAGCCGTGGTCAGGCGCATACGGCATTTCAGTACAGCTGTGGAGTGAAACCACGCGTACCGATCAGCAGATGGATTACATGGTATTCCCGCGCCTGCTGTCGGTGGCCGAACGCGGTTGGCATCGCGCGGAGTGGGAGCTGAATTATCAGCAAGGCCGCACCTTTAAAGGCGGTGAAACCCACTTCGTTAACCAGCAGCAGCGCAATCAGGACTGGCAGCGTTTCGCCAATCTGTTAGGCCAGCGTGAGTTGGGCAAGATGGATAAAGCCGGTATTCACTACCGTTTACCGGTGCCGGGGGCGCGCGTCGAGAATGGCATACTGACCATGAACATTGCGCTGCCGGGTCTGCCGCTGGAGTACAGCCTGGATAAGGGTAAGCGCTGGCAGCGTTATCAACCACATGCTAAACCGGCAATTACTGCTAGCGATAAAGTCTGGGTGCGTAGCGTGAGTCCGGATGGCAAACGCTTCAGCCGCGCTGAAGCACTTTAAAAACTTTCTGCCCCTCGCTGGAGTGCCTGGGGCGAACACTGACAAGGATGTCGATGAAACACTCAACCTTCTCTTTTTATGTTGTTGCGCTGGGTGCCGGTTTAAGCGGCGCCCTGTTCATTCCGACGCTCAGCTTATTTCTAGCCAGTGAACTTAACGTGGCAGCCTGGAAAATCGGCGCCTTCTTCAGCGTTAATGCGCTCAGCAGTATTGCGATGAGCTTACTGATTGCCCGTTATTCAGATCGTGTCACGCAGCGTCGCCCGCTACTGCTCTTGTGCTTATTCGCACAGGCGCTCAATGCGCTGCTGTTTATCTTCTGCCGCGATTATCTGCTGTTAATTTCGCTCGGTTCGCTGCTCAATGCTTGCGGCAGTGCGGCGATACCGCAACTGTTCGCGCTGGCACGGCAAACCCGCAGTGACAATGCTTTCAGCGCCATTTTACGCGCGCAATTTTCGCTGGCGTGGGTATTCGGCCCACCGCTGGCATTCTGGATTGTTCAGTTGGCCGGCTTCACCTGGCTGTATGCCGTCATGTTCGTGCTGTTACTGAGCGTGACGCTGCTGGCTGTCACCTTGCCGCCTGGCGAGCGGCTGGCAAGCGCTACTCCTGCAAAGCAACCGGACCGGCAGCCGCTGGGGCAAAACCTTTGCTTCCTGATGTTTGCCACCTTGCTGGTATGGAGCTGCAGCGCACTCTATCTGATTGCGTTTCCTTTGCATCTGGCAGAGCAGCCAACCTTGTCTGCCGACTGGAGTGGCGTGCTTTTTGGCCTCGCCGCGGCGCTGGAAATACCGATCATGCTGCTCAGCGCCAGCATGCTCAAACGCTGGGGTAAGAAAACGCAAATGCAGGCAGCCATGCTGTGCGGCATGATGTTTTATGTGGGAATTTACTTCAGTCAAAGTTTTATCCCACTGATGTTACTGCAAATTTTCAATGCCATTTTCATCGCTATCATCGCTACCGTTGGCATGTTCTGGTTTCAGGATTTACTGCAACATCGTCAGGGAATGGCGGCCACGCTGTATACCAATTCGATGTCCATCGGCGTGCTGCTGGCTGGCGTTTTACAGGGAATTATCACCACCGTCTCACCGCTGGCCATCTGGCCGGCAGCCTGTGTGCTGTTGGTGATGTCATTACTACTGATAACAAAGGTCGACAATGTTTAAACACCCTCATTCGTCGCGCACCGCTGCGCGCAACAAAACACATGGAGTGTACGTAAATGAATGTCTTAATTACTGGCGGTGCGGGCTATATTGGCTCACACATTGCCCTTAGCCTGCTGCAGAAAAACCATCGTGTGATCGTGCTGGATAATTTGTGTAATAGCTCACCGCTGGCCTTAACGCGTGTCGAAGCGTTAAGCGGAAAGAAAATGACGTTTCATCAGGGCGATATTCGCCGCCGCGCCGATCTAAATCTGGTATTTAGCCATCAGCCGATTGATGCGGTTATTCATATGGCTGGGCTGAAATCGGTAAATGAATCGCTGCAGAAACCGCTGAAGTATTATCAAAAACAATATTGCCGGAACGCTAATGCTGCTGGAAACCATGAAGCAGCATCAGGTGAAAAAACTTATTTTCAGCTCATCCGCCACGGTTTATGGCATTCCGGTAAAGATTCCGCTGTGTGAGAACTGTGATACCGGCAATACCACCAACCCTTATGGCGCCTCCAAATATATGGTGGAGAAGATCATGGGTGAAGTGGTTGATGCACAACCTGAGTTAGCCATTACCGCACTGCGCTATTTCAATCCTGCCGGCGCACATCCCTCCGGCCAGCTTGGTGAGCATCCTGAAGGGATTCCCAACAATTTGCTGCCCTATCTGTTTCAGGTTGCCAATGGACTAAGAAGCCATCTGCCGGTATTTGGTGATGACTATGCAACGCCCGACGGCACCGGCGTGCGCGACTACATCCACGTGATGGATTTAGCCGAAGGTCATATTCAGGCGCTAAATCATCTCAAACCGGGCTATCGCCATTACAACCTGGGTACCGGACAAGGCTACTCGGTGCTGGAAATCGTGCAGATGTTTGAACAGGTGAGCGGCCGAAGCGTGCCGCTCGATATGCGCCCGCGTCGTCCCGGCGATGTCGCCATCTGCTTATCCGATCCCGGTCAGGCGAAAAAAGAACTGGGCTGGCAAGCAACTCGCGGCCTCGAAGACATGCTGCGCGACGCATGGCGCTGGCATACGCAGAATCCGCAAGGCTATGTTGCTCAACCAGCCGGGAGCGAAATCTGATGATGACGCGCGAAACGTTTTTACCTCATTACGAACGCCAACTCGCCGCGCTTAAAAAGCGCTTTACCTATCCCGCGACAGCAGACTGGCAACAAGCGTTACGGCAGTTTAAACAGTGGCAAGTGGAACATCAGCCGCACGAGGTGTGCGTTGCGGAACTCTCTTCGATGTTCGCGGTGCCCACCAGCCGACTGACAGGTAATGAATGCACGCTCCATCGCGTCTGGCTCGGCGGACCATCACCACTCAACGTCAACCGCACCATTGCCCAATGGCAACGCGCGATAGAAGCCAGTCGCAGTGATTTCCGGCAAACGCTATGGGTGTGGAATGCACAGCATCTGGCGGCAGAGGATCGCTTCGTCGCTCAGCAGGGAAATAGCCCCTTTCATGCTGGCACGCTGTTTCTGCCTGATGCGCTGGTGCAGGTCAACAGCCTGAGCGCACTGATGCAGTCATTTGATGGCGCCCTGATCGATGTGCTGCAGCAACTGCATGATAAGCGCTATTACGCTACGCTCTCTGACTTCTTCCGCCTGGCGATTCTCAATCGGTGCGGCGGCGTTTATATGGATGCCGATACACTTCCCGCTCAGCCTGCGACGCTGTTTCTCTGTCATCCTGAACTGCCTGATTTTACGGCAGAACAGCAGCAAATAAATTGGCTGAATCTCTTCACCGATGAAACCGGCATGATCATCAGTCATCAAAACAATCCGGTGTTGCAGAATTTACAACGGCAGCTCAGTGCGGTGTATCGCGGCTGGCCTCAGCCAATTCCAGCAAAAACGCCGGAAAGCGAACGCGCCATCTTCGAACCTTTTTACCAGTTATGGTGCGAGCAATTGCAGGTCACGCAGCTCAGCCATCAGGATTTCAGCCGGTTTGCCGTATGGGGTTTTGATGTTCAGCAGCATCGCGTGAGCGGGATTAAAGGCATGCGCCTGACTGAGGATATTCTCAGCGGTGAACGTCGCCCGCTGAGTGGTGAAGAGCAGCAGCATTATCAGCATACGATTACTCAGCTAGCACAACGCGACTGGCAATTAAGCGATCCTCTGCAGTTAGGTGAACTGGTACCTTTGCTTTCTGAATGCGATATCCTGCAAATTGCTTATGCGCCGCAGCTGCGTGCTGAAATTCCCTATTATCACTATTACGGCGTGCTCTCTCAGGATCCGCAACTGGATAAAGTGAATGCATTATTCAGCGATTTTTTAATTGCGCTTACCGCAAAGAATATTAAAGCAGGTGATTTCTGGCAGCCGATTGATGGTCAGAAAGTGTCGCCACTGATCTTCAAACCGGGAAGTATTACAGACAAGCAAGAACAGCTCGCGATGGCGAAATTAATTTTCACCACCAGCTATCTGGAATACTGCTCGGTCGATAATATTTATGCCACTGATATAACCACCCTACAGCAGCGGCAAAATATCCAGCCTTTCCTGCAACAGATTGCCGTGATTTATAATCCGCAGGGAAAAATGGTGGGTTTCGTTAACGCTGCGCCGATTCAGGATTACGATCACATCAAGGTGCAATATGGCTATCGTCAGGAGGTTTTTCCACTGGATGTGGCTTACGACAGTTTCGTGAATCAGCATCGCCAGCCGGACGATTTCTTCATTTGCAGCGTGGCGCTGCAGCCCGAGGAACAGGGAAAAGGCTATTTCAATCAAATTTTGTCAAAGCTTAAGGATCAAGCCAAACAGCAAAAAATGCGCCGCATCACCTTATGCGTCTGGCAATCGAACCCGGCAGCTATGATCTATCGCAAGAAAGGTTTTAAGGTGGTGAGCAGAATGAAACAGGAGGTTGCACGGTTTAGTGATGAAATCGTGTTTATGGCGCTAATGCTGTAATCCTTCCGCGATCAAATAATCCGGTGCGAATCTATTTTTATTCGCACCGGAAGCAACAGAAGCGCGGTGAAATAAGCAAAGTTTTAATCACCTTGATACTTATCAAATTTATTAGGCCAGAAAACGGGCCTAATTGCGCTCCGGATTTGAAGATAAACACCGCCCACTCCATTCCGGTAGCGATAATGAAATTAAAATTCTTCAGCTTTATTCCGCATGCACACAAATGGCATAACATCCGTATTTCCCGCAAAGGCGCTATTTCTCCCACCGGGCGAGCCTACTTCTCAACTCATGTTGAAGCACAATGTAAAGGCTGTGGCGAACGGCTGCATAAAATCTATTACCGCGATATTAGCGATGCGCAAGCCATACGCTGGTTAGGCTAATCATTGTTTTTTCAAATAAAAAAAAGCCCCGCAACATGCGTTGCAGGGCTATTGCGTGGCTATCGCAAAACTTATTCAGCCGGTTTGGTGCGAATCAGATAATCAAAGGCGCTGAGTGAGGCTTTCGCGCCTTCACCGCTGGCGATGATGATCTGCTTGTACGGCACCGTGGTGCAGTCGCCTGCGGCAAACACGCCTTTCAGGCTGGTTTCGCACTTAGCATCAATGATGATTTCGCCCATCTTGTTGCGCTCAACCGCACCTTCCAGGAAGGTGGTGTTCGGCAGCAAACCAATCTGCACGAAGATGCCGCTCAGCGCGATTTCGTGGCTGCTCTGATTGTTACGGTCAATGTAGGTCAGGCTGGTGACTTTACTGCCGTCGCCTTTCACTTCAGTGGTCTGTGCGTTCAGAATCACATCAACGTTTTTCAGGCTGCGCAGTTTGTCCTGCAACACTTTGTCGGCGCGCATTTCACTGGCAAATTCCAGCAGCGTCACGTGCTCAACAATACCGGCCAAATCGATTGCCGCTTCCACGCCTGAGTTACCGCCGCCGATCACCGCGGTGCGTTTGCCTTTAAACAGTGGGCCGTCGCAGTGCGGGCAATAAGTTACGCCCTTGGTGCGATACTGCTCTTCGCCCGGTACGCCCATGTTGCGCCAACGTGCGCCGGTAGCAATGATGATGCTGCGGGATTTTAGTACTGCGCCAGATGCGGTTTCAATTGCGTGCAGACCGCCCTCTTTCGCCGCAGGAATCAGCTTGATGGCGCTCTGGGTATCAATCACATCAACATCGTAATCATCAACGTGGGCACGCAGAGAACCGGCCAGCTTCGCGCCTTCGGTTTTCGGTACGGAGATGTAGTTTTCAATGTCTACGGTGTCCAGCACCTGACCACCGAAACGCTCGCCCATCAGGCCAGTACGGATGCCTTTACGTGCCGAGTAGATGGCCGCTGCTGCGCCCGCCGGGCCGCTGCCGACGATCAATACTTCGTAGGCTTCACGTTTGTTCAGCTCTTCCGCCGCGCGCTTGTCGGCGTTGGTGTCCACTTTACCGACGATTTCCGCCAGGCTCAGACGGCCCTGACCGAACTCTTTGCCGTTGAGGAACACCGCCGGCACGCCCATCACGTTGCGCTCGGTGATTTCGTTCTGGAACATACCGCCGTCAATCGCGGTATGGCTGATACGCGGGTTCAGCACCGCCATCAGGTTCAGCGCCTGTACCACGTCAGGACAGTTGTGGCACGACAGGGAATAATAAGTTTCGAAGTGGAAGTCGCCTTCCAAAGCCACAACCTGATCCAGCAGGCTCTGCGCTTCTTTCGAAGGGTGTCCACCGGTTTGCAGCAGGGCTAAAACCAGTGAAGTAAATTCGTGACCCATTGGCGAACCGGCAAAACGCGGACCGCTCTGGCTGCCTGGGTTAGTGATCAGGAAAGAGGGTTTACGCACCGGACGATCGTTCTCTTCGCGGAAGCTGACTTTGTCTGACAAGCCCGCGATATCGGCCAACAGAGAGCGAATCTCTGCCGATTTGGCGCCATCATCCAATGTGGCAATCAACTCAACCGGTTTCGTTAGTTTCTCAAGGTAAGCCTTGAGTTGGGTTTTTAAATTGGTGTCGAGCATAGTGAGTTCCTGTCATGAAAATCGGGTGCCGTAGCACCCGATAGAGAAAGATCGAATGGCAGCTAACTTAGATTTTGCCAACCAGGTCCAGTGATGGAGCCAGCGTTGCTTCGCCTTCTTTCCATTTTGCCGGGCAAACTTCACCTGGGTGAGAAGCAACGTACTGAGCGGCTTTCACTTTACGGATCAGGTCAGATGCGTCACGGCCAATGCCTTCTGCAGTGATTTCGATCGCCTGGATGATACCTTGCGGGTCAACGATGAAGGTACCGCGGTCTGCCAGACCTTCGTCTTCGCGCATGATTTCGAAGTTACGGGTCAGCGCGCCAGTTGGGTCACCGATCATCGCGTATTTGATTTTCGCGATGGTGTCTGAAGAACCGTGCCAGGCTTTGTGGGTAAAGTGCGTGTCAGTGGAAACAGAGTAGATATCTACACCCAGTTTCTGGAACTCTGCGTGATGGTCTGCAACGTCACCCAGTTCGGTTGGGCATACGAAGGTGAAGTCAGCCGGGTAGAAGAAGAAAACACTCCATTTACCTTCAACGTCTTTCTCGGTGACTTCGATGAATTCGCCGTTTTTGAACGCTGCGTTTTTAAATGGTTTGATCTTGGTATTAATGATGGACATGGTGACCTCCGTTAAAAGATGTGATGCAGGCTACAGAATTTTCGGGCCAACTTCTAATATGCAGACGTTATCAATCAGATAACCAAAAGCTATCAAAGCGCCGACACCTGATTTCATGCGGCTCGCGGAGGCATTCTACACAAAAAGGGCGCGGTTCTGTCAGGCTTTATCTTTTTGCGGTGAAACTGCTAGTTTTATTCAAATACCTAACTGACGGAGCAAATAGGTGCATATACGTTTTTTTGACGAAGCCGATCGGCCCTTTCTGCGCACGCTCTATCTTGCCGCGCGACGCCATAACTGGACGTGGCTGGAGGGCGATGATTGGCAGTTAGAAGATTTCGATGCGGTGATTTTGGGTGAAACCGTGCTGGTCGCTGAACTGGACGGGCATCGCGTGGGGTTTGCGGCGGTGCTGGATAATGACAACTTCCTGCATAGCCTGTACGTCGATCCCGATGCGCAGGGACAAGGCGTAGGCAGCGCGCTGTTAGAAAAAGTGCAGTCGCGATTTAGCTCGACGGGCGCCTTGAAATGCCTGCAACAGAATCAGGTAGCGATGGATTTTTATCTCAAACATGGCTGGCGGCGCGAAGCAGTTGGCGAGAGCGAGCAGGGAAAATATGTGCTGATGCATTTCCCGCTGGCGACCCGCGCCAGCGGAAATGGACGGCGTTAAACCGCGCGGAACGCGATATCGCCAGGGATAATTTCTCCCTGCCAATAGAGCTGCGCTGCAACGCGACCCGCCAGTTGGCGGTAGAGCGCGGTGAAATCACTGTCCGGACGGCGCACCACGGTCGGTTCGCCATCATCCAGATCTTCACGCAGCGTAATGTGCAGCGGCAGCTGGGCCAGCAAACGGGTGCTGTAATCTTCCACCAGCTTCTGCGCACCGCCGGTGCCGAAAATCGGCTCGTGATGTCCGCATTGGCTGCAGATATGCATGCTCATGTTCTCGACCACGCCCAGCACCGGCACGCTCACTTTCTCGAACATCACCATCCCTTTACGCGCATCAATCAAGGCGATGTCCTGCGGCGTGGTGACCACTAACGCGCCGGTCACCGGCACGTTTTGCGCCAGCGTCAGCTGAATATCGCCGGTGCCTGGCGGCATATCGAGGATCAGATAATCGAGATCAGGCCACAGAGTTTCGTTGAGGAGCTGCATCAGGGCTTTGCTGGCCATTGGACCGCGCCATACCATGGCGTTGTCGTCGGTAACCAGATAACCAATCGAATTGGTTGCCAGTCCGTGCGCCATAATCGGTGCCATGTGCGTGCCATCCGGCGAGGTGGGACGCTGATTTTCGGTGCCGAGCATGTTGGGGATCGACGGACCGTAAATATCCGCATCGAGAATCCCCACGCGCGCCCCTTCGGCGATCAGCGCCAGCGCCATGTTCACAGCGGTGCTGGATTTGCCCACGCCACCTTTGCCGGAACTGACGGCGATGATGTTCTTCACACCGGTTGCGCCCGGATGGTTTTTCACCCGCTTCAGCGTGGCGATGTCGTGGCGCAGTCGCCAGTCAATGGCGCTGGCGTCCGTCAGGCGCAGCAGTTCGGCGCTGGTTTGCGCTTTCAGCTCTTCAAAAGCGCTGGCCCACGCGAACGGCATCACCAGCTCGATATGCAGCTTGTCATCCAGCAGCGCGACATGGCGCAGGGCTTTCAGCGTGGTCAGGTTATGTTGCAGCGTCGGATGTTCAAAGTCACTCAACACGCCGATAACCAATGCTCGCAGCGCCTCAGGTGAATGATGTTGCTGGGATTGTGAAGTCATCCCCTCTCCTTGTTTATTCATCACGCCAGATTGCGGCGGTGTCTGTTCAATAATATCAGATAGGGGCTAAAAGTGACGTGGATGTCCAGCTGTGTTTACGCCAGAGGGTGCTTCGGTTAACATCTAACACCGATTTTTCTTCAACGGAACGCTACGCAAACATGACTCAAGTCGCTAAAAAAATTCTGGTAACGTGCGCACTGCCGTACGCAAACGGTTCAATCCATCTCGGTCACATGCTTGAACACATTCAGGCTGACATTTGGGTCCGTTACCAGCGAATGCGTGGCAACCAGGTTCACTTCATCTGTGCAGACGACGCTCACGGCACGCCGATCATGCTGAAAGCTCAGCAGCTTGGCATCGCGCCGGAGCAGATGATCGCGGAGATGAAGCAGGAGCACGAAACGGATTTTGCTGGCTTCAATATCAGCTACGACAACTATCACTCGACGCACGGTGACGAAAACCGTCAACTGTCCGAGCTGATTTATGGTCGCCTGAAAGAGAACGGCTTCATTAAGAACCGCACCATTTCGCAGCTGTACGATCCTGAGAAAGGCATGTTCCTGCCGGACCGTTTCGTGAAAGGCACCTGCCCGAAATGTAAGTCACCGGATCAATATGGCGATAACTGCGAAGTGTGTAGCGCAACCTACAGCCCAACCGAGCTGATCGACCCGAAATCGGTGGTCTCTGGCGCGACGCCGGTGCTGCGCGATTCCGAGCACTTCTTCTTTGATCTGCCCTCTTTCAGCGCGATGCTGCAAGCGTGGACGCGTTCAGGCGCACTGCAAGAGCAGGTGGCTAACAAGATGCAAGAGTGGTTCGAGTCTGGCTTGCAGCAGTGGGATATCTCCCGCGATGCGCCTTACTTCGGCTTCGAAATCCCTGGCGCGCCGGGCAAATACTTCTACGTCTGGCTGGATGCGCCAATCGGTTACATGGGTTCATTCAAAAACCTGTGCGACAAACGCGGTGATATCGATTTCGACGAGTTCTGGAAGAAAGATTCCACTACTGAGCTGTACCACTTCATCGGTAAAGACATCGTCTATTTCCACAGCCTGTTCTGGCCAGCGATGCTGGAAGGCAGCAACTTTCGCAAGCCAACCAATCTGTTCGTACACGGTTATGTGACGGTGAACGGCGCGAAGATGTCTAAATCGCGCGGCACCTTTATTAAAGCCAGCACCTGGTTGCAGCATCTGGATGCCGATAGCCTGCGTTATTACTACGCAGCTAAGCTCTCTTCACGCATCGACGACATCGACCTGAATCTGGAAGATTTCGTGCAGCGCGTGAATGCAGACGTGGTGAACAAAGTGGTGAACCTGGCGTCACGTAATGCCGGCTTCCTGACCAAACGCTTTGGCGGCAAGCTGGCGAGTGAACTGGCCGATCCCGCGCTGTATCAAACCTTTGTGGCGTCCTCAGAGAAGATTGGCGAAGCCTGGGCCAGCCGCGAATATAACCGCGCGATCCGTGAAATCATGGCGCTGGCCGATCTGGCAAACCGCTATGTCGATGAGCAGGCACCTTGGGTGGTGGCGAAGCAAGAAGGCCGCGATGCCGACCTGCAGGCGATTTGCTCCATGGGCATTAACCTGTTCCGCGTCTTGATGACCTGGCTGAAGCCAGTGCTGCCATCTTTGAGCGAGCGTGCCGAAGCCTTCCTGCAGAGCGAGCTGAGCTGGGATGCAATTACCCAACCGCTGCTGGATCATGAAGTGGCGCCGTTCAAAGCGCTGTATGGCCGTATCGAAATGACCAAAGTTGATGCACTGATTGAGGCCTCGAAAGAAGATGCGGCGGCGGCGAATAAGCCTGCAGCAACTGGTCCGCTGGCTGATGCGCCAATTGGCGACACCATCACCATTGATGATTTTGCCAAGGTCGACATGCGCGTGGCGCTGATCGAGAAAGCGGAGCTGGTTGAGGGTTCTGACAAGCTGCTGCGTCTGGAGCTGGATTTGGGTGGTGAGAAGCGTCAGATTTTCTCTGGCATTCGCGCTGCGTATCCGGATCCGTCGGTGCTGGTCGGCAAGATGACCATCATCGTCGCCAACCTCGCGCCGCGTAAAATGCGCTTCGGTATTTCCGAAGGTATGGTGCTGTCAGCGGGTCCGGGCGGCAAAGACCTGTTTGTGCTGTCCGTTGATAGCGGCGCAGTACCGGGCATGCCGGTTAAGTAACGAATTTCGTTGCCCTCACCCTAACCCTCTCCCGCGCGCGGGAGAGGGAACCGTTCAAAGCAGCCATTTAATTTTTCACTCCACTTTATGCTAGCCTGCTCCACCTAACCATTCCCTCGCCCGCTGCGGGAGAGGGCTAGGGTGAGGGCCCAGGCAACATCAACTGCCGATATATCTCCTCCATCACCGCATCAAACTCTTCGAAAACCTGATGATTCCAGAATCTAATCACTCTCCAGCCACCTCGCTCTAAAAAAGCCGTTCGTTGTTGATCATAAATCTTCGCTTCATCTTCGTTATGCTGCCCGCCGTCTAGCTCAACTATCACCCTCCTTTCAATACAGGCGAAATCCACGATATAACCGCCAATCGGATGCTGACGCCGAAACTTCACTCCGCATAAATTCCGATTACGTAAAAAACGCCACAAAAGATGCTCCGCTTCAGGCATTGCCTGGCGCAGTTGTCGCCGCCGCGTAATCGCTTTCATCATCGCCTCCCTTTCGCGATATCGGCTTACCCACGCCATGTTTGCAGGAGGAAAATAACGCGATGAAAAAGCTGGAATCTGCATTCCAATGTGATCGCTAGCACGCTAATCGCTTAATGCGTATGATAAAGCGCTACGAAAACAGGAGCCTGACATGCCTGCCGTTCTCTCTGCTTGTTGGCGCTATGTGCGCGCCTTCGTCATCATCTATGCGGCGCTTTACGCTGGAATGGGGATTTCTGCCCTGCTCCCAATAACCATTCCCGGCAGTATCATCGGCATGCTGCTGCTATTCCTGCTGCTGGGTCTGCAAATCATGCCGGTTGAGTGGGTGAAACCCGGATGCCATTTACTGATTCGCTATATGGCACTGCTGTTTGTGCCGATTAGCGTTGGTGTAATGG